>ERZ791573.39-NODE-39-length-97026-cov-43.936950_pt1 | contig 97026 bp, 160 predicted proteins | sample MGYA00509971_ERZ791573 | MGnify/ENA primary metagenome ERZ791573 (study PRJEB30046, sample SAMN00791921) | human gut metagenome | study: EMG produced TPA metagenomics assembly of the A metagenome-wide association study of gut microbiota in type 2...
ATTATTATATTATTATATTATTATATTATTAATGAGATATTATATAACGAAGTTATATAATATTTTTTCTTTGCTTCTTTCTTTTTAAAAGTTTAAAAAAAGTATTGACATAAAGAAAAAAATGTGGTATAATATACACATACTAAAAAGAAACGAGGGAATAAAAAATGCTATTAGCTAAGGGAAAATATAACGAAGCAAAAATATACTCTGATAGATTTGATGAAAATGCTTATTCACAAATTATTGAACTATGTAATAACAACTCGTTTAAAGATTCAAAAATTAGAATCATGCCAGATTATCATGCAGGAAAAGGATGTGTGGTAGGATTTACTGCTAATTTATCTAAACTGGAAGTTATCCCTAATATTATTGGCGTAGATATTGGTTGTGGGGTACTTGTTTATCGTTTAGGTAAAATTGATATAGACTATATAAAATTAGATGAATTTATTCGCAATAATATTCCATCTGGAATGTCTGTTAATAACAAAGTATCTACAAAATATGATTTAAGTGTTTTAAAATGTTATTCAAAATTAATAAATACTCAAAGAATTGAGAATAGTTTAGGTACTTTAGGTGGAGGAAATCACTTCATTGAGATTGATGTTGATGCTAGCGATAATAAATATTTAATTATTCATAGCGGTTCTAGAAACTTAGGAAAACAAGTATGTGACATATATCAAAAACAAGCTTATGATGATTTACATAACAGAAAGGATGATATAGCAGAGCTGATAAAAAACACTCCTCCAAAAGATAGAGAAAGAGTATTAAGAGATTTTAAAGCGCAAACACCTATTATTAAAACTGGCTTGGAAAGCTTAAAAGATAGAAAATCTGTAATGGATTATTTACATGATATGGACTATTGTGTTAATTGGGCAAAATTAAACAGAAAAGAAATTGCACTTAAAATTCTAGGGCATTTATTTGTTTCTTATAATCCTCAAAAACAATTTGAGTCTGTGCATAATTACATTGAGTATAGAGACAAAGCTGATGTATTTACAGGAATTTTTGTTAGAAAGGGAGCTATTTCTGCCCTTAAAAACCAATTATGTATAATTCCTATGAATATGCGTGATGGTAGCTTAATTTGCATAGGAAAAGGTAATCCTGAATGGAATTACTCAGCTCCACATGGAGCAGGTAGATTAATGAGCAGGGGGCAGGCTAAAGAGCTTGTTGATTTAGATGAATATAAGTATAGCATGAGAAATATTTATTCATCCAGTGTAAATCAATCAACGATTGATGAATCTCCTATGGCTTATAAACCTATGGATGAAATTGTAAATCAAATTCAAGAAACAGTTGAAATAGTAAAAATAGTTAAACCAGTATATAATTTTAAAGCTGGAGAATAGAGGTAATAATCATGTCAAATATTATTCACGAAAGAGTTGTTGGAAGAGAAGGTAATAGTGAGTATAAATACGTTTATACTTATACTTCTGCTTTAAATTTTTCATATTTAGCAAGAAACTTTTGCCCTAAAACACTTGGTATGAAAAATAGCGCAGATTTATGCTCCGAACAGAATTGTTTAGTTTGCTGGAATAAAGCAATATTAAATCACAAAAGAAGTCAAAGGAGAGTATAATGATTTGGTAATAGCTGATACTCATTTTGGTCATAAAGAAATTAAAAAATTATGCAATAGACCTGATGATTATGAATCGCAAATTATTACTAACTGGAATGATTTAGTTGCAGAAGAAGATACTATTATTTGCTTAGGTGATATTGCTTGGTCAATAATAGATTTAAGAATCTTTAAAGAACTAAAAGGTAAGAAAATATTAACATTAGGAAACCATGATATATTTTCTAAAAAAATATATCAGAAATACTTTGATATTGTTTGCAAAGAGTATGTTTTAAAGCATCAAGGAATAAATTTTATTTTTAGCCATGAACCAAAAATTTTTCATTATTACGATATAAACGTTCACGGACATTTACATAATTTGGCTAAAATAGAATCTATTTGCAAACATTTTAATGTGGCTTTAGAAGAAATGGGGTATAGACCAATTTCACTTAATGAAATTACAAGAGAAGTTTGTTGGAAGGGAGAATTTAAAAAATGACTAATAAAGAATTGCTTGATACAAAAATTCAAAATGTAAAGAAAGCTCATAAAGAGCTTAGAGATGTTATTAGAAAAATGACTGATGAGGAATTAGCAGAATTTAAAGATAAACTGCAAGAAATAAAAGAAGACCTTGAAGATACTCTTGATAACATTAAAGAATTTAGAGAAGGATTTATTGCAAAATATGGCGTAAATTTGTGGAGGTTTTTAATCACTCTAGGCGTTATTGCTATTCTTGCAATCATTTTTTAATGCGTAAATTACTAGACCACGATTGTTGCAAATATTTAAAAATGCAATATACAGAAACATTAGAAGAGTATAAAATCAAGGTAATATGTGCTAAATGTGGTAGAGCAGAAGAACGTATTTTTTCAAAAAAGAGTTGCCCACCAGAAATGATTTTAGGGGATATATTTAAAAAATGGCTTGAACAATTTATAATCGAACGTTTTAAATTTCAAATTGTTTATTGTGACTTTGAATTAGCACCATATTCAATAACACGTCAGGTTATTTTCATAAACAAGATTTTAGGGAAATATCATTCTGTTTATGAATATCATGTATTAAATAAGGATAAAGAGGTTATAAAAACCTTTGGAAATGCTGATGAAGCAATCGAACACGCAAAAAAACTAAGTATTGTAGAACCTTTATTTAATTGTCCATTTTTGCAAGAATTAAAGAAACTAATATAGAAGGAGATAGCTATGAAAATAGGAGATACAGTATACTTAAAAGATTCTACACAATGCCCAGTAGCCCTATTTAATGCAAGAGTCCCTTACACAGTTCCAATTACTCCCGATATGCCTTTAGAAGTAATTAGTATAAATTATCCAAAAATAAGAGTTAGTTATACTGATTTTAAACCTAAATTTATTCCAAGTAGGAAGCCTTTACACCCATATCAAATGAATAAAAAAGCTATACTTGACTTAGATATAAAAGATATAAAAACTTGTTGGATAACACCTTGACAAAATCACCTTTTCATGTTATAATAAAAGCATAGAAAAGGTGATTTTTATTTAGAAAGGATTTGATATTATGAAACAAACGCAGAAAAGAAACTCAGCAGATGATTTTGTATCAGGTTTAGGTTGGTTATGTTTATTTATTTTTGCTTTCCCAATTATGCTTCCGTTGGTTATTATTGGAGCTATTGTTAATATAGGTCCGAATAAACCTTTATTTCATAGCAAATTGTGGAGAAATCAATATAAAAATAGAGGTGATTGATTATAAAAGGTTTTAAATTGTTTCAAAAAACAGCTACTAAGCTTATAGCTTTCGCTCTACTTTTTACTACAATGTATTGTGCATCTATTGGTGTTATACTATTAGCAATAACAGCTATTTTAAGTTTATTTTAGGAGGAAGATTATGGAATATTTATTGCAATTAAAAGATGGTTATTTACTTAATGTCGAATCAGATGAAGAAAGCTATGGGGGATGTCCTACTTGTGATTATGGCTCAGAGTATATTAACACCCTTACTCTAATTTGTTCTAAATGTAGACACACCATTTCAGTTTCTCAAATGTATGACTTTGCGTTGTCTTCAGGGGTTGTAATGAAAGTATTTTTGCAAAATTCAGAAACACTCAAAGCAAGCACAGAAAAAGATTTAGGAAAACTTGTAAAAAAACTTTTTGTAAAAGAAACTGGTGAAACAAATTTTAAACTAGAAACGTGGTGGAAATAGTGGTTTTATTTTATGTTGTAATTATGTTTATTTATTTTGGAATAGGCATTGCTTTTTCCGATTTTTTCTTAGAGATGCTTTATACTACAGGTTTTCGCAGAGCGGCTATAGTGACTTCTCTTATTGCTTATCTTATTATTTTCGCCGCTTTACTTTGCAAGATAGTTTTTATGCTAGGAGGAGTATAATGTACTTATATGAAAGCCATTTAGGGGGTTATTATACCTCAGAAGACGAAATACCTTATGAGGATTTGTACTGTGAGACTTGTGGAGATTCTGACCAATATTTATATTCTGGAACTGAGGAAGAAATCATTTCACAGTTTTATTATGATATAGATATTGCTTTACGTAACTATAATGCAGTTAGAGAAGCATTAGGGGAAAAATCACTAACACTTAAAGAGTTAGGTGAATTAAATGAAGTATCTTAACTATTGCCCTCATTGCATAAAAGTTAATTGTGAGCAGTGTAGGCAGTTCAATATTACACAAGCTCCTTCTGAGTATTCACCACAACGATTTTATTATTCAACGAGGACTGATTATGATAAAAGTAAAATTAGCAGATGTAGTAATACAAGTACACATTAGAGACGAATACTCATGGCAGAGGGTGTTATATTGTCCGTGGGTTAATTGTAAGTATTACAATGATACTAAGTGCAATTATAAAGATAATTATAACTGTAATTGTTGTAATTTTGTTTTTATGAATGGTCACACTTATTGCCAAAAATATACAAAGGAGTAAATGATGAAAGAACAAATATTAGACAGATTAGTATGTTTATTGAAATACTTTAAAGGTCTTGAACATGAAAATAATGAAAAAGAGTATGCCTATATTTTAAAAGGAACTATTAATGGCATTACTTATTCTATCAAAAATTTAGAGGATTTTTTTGAAAATGAGGAGTATTTAGCAAAAAACCCGCCCCTTAACCCTGAATATAATTCAACTTATTGGTATCTTGCGCCTTGTGGTGATTACTGTTCTAAGTGTTTTTTAGGAGATGCTAAAGATTTATTATTAATGGAGGCAGGTTTATGCTTCAAAACAAAAAGAGAAGCAATAGATAATAAAGAAAAAACTATAAAAATATGGAGTGACATAAAAGATAAGTATAAACAACAACTTGTAAAAGAGCATAAGCATGGAAGAATGAAGCCTTGTCCCTTCTGCGGCGGTGAAGGAAGACTACAAGCAGTAATCACAGAGTCTAGAATTAACCAAGATGATTATTTTGTAAAGTGCCGAGAATGTGGTGCTTCCACTATGAAATATTTTTCCGAACAGAAAGAAGCTATAGCGGCATGGAACAGACGGGACGGTGAAGAAAAAAATGCGTGAAATCTTATTCAGAGGTAAAAGGCTTGATAACGGAGAATGAATCACAGGTCAACTGCTAAATTTTGAAGATGGCAGAGCAAGGATATGTGAACGCGGTACAGATATATTCTGTTATGAAAAAGATGAGAGTATCATTCAAACTGTAGCACACAGAGTTGACCCTGAAACAGTCGGACAATATACAGGCTTTGTTGACAAAAAAGGCAAGAAAATATTTGAGGGCGATATACTCAGTATCTACAACTCTAAAGCTTTTCTTTTCGCTGTAGAATGGAATAATCAATATGTTCTGAAATGCACTACTAACGGTGTGTCTGATAACATTTTTAATGTCATAGAATCACCAGAAGATGTAGAAGTTGTCGGAAATATCTACGATAATCCTGAGCTAATAAAGGACGGTAAATAGAAGTGGAAGAAGAACAATGTCCTTGTAATGATTGCTTTTTAAATGACTGTGATTACTGGGATAGTAGATACTGCTGTAGATATTGTCGTTGGCTACATGGTGAAGTTACGCCAAATTGTGAAGACTGTAACCCAATGGATATTTGAAAAAGGAGGCAAACAAATGAAATATACCAAAGTAATTAAACCTTCCTTAGATATGTTAATAGCAGAGATTGAAAAAAGATATGTTCCCTATGGATTGGAAATAGTAAATGTCTTTCACGCTGATAAAAAATATTGTGCGGTCTTAACAGGTGGTAATAGACATCCAGATATAGAAGACCGATTCTTCTAAGCCTTTTTCAAGGCTTATTTTTTTTGAAAAAAAAAATTCACTATTCTATTATTGCTTTTATTATTATTCTTGAAGTTACCCCAGATTTTTGTGAGATAAAAAATTTGTAAAAAAAATTTGTAACTAGGCACACGGTTACAAAAACAGTAACCATTATGAAAACGGATGTATTTTCATGTGGTTACTGTTTCTTATTGATAATAGTTTCTAATAAACTTTACTTCATTAATAACAATATGCTCTTCTGTCAACAATATATTACAAGCCTTTATATTATACTGCTTAGTAAATATATTGTTGACAAACACATCTAATATATAATACTTAACACTGTTATATACTACTAATGATTTTACATAAATAGCCATGTTGTCTAATTGATAATATTTATCTATCACTCATAGGCTACCCCCCCCCCACTATGCTATGTATTATAGCCCTATTGCTTTTAATAATACATTGTCATATTAAGCAAATCACTTCCCAAACCGTCAGGGTATCCGTCCCAATTACACATGGCACCCCAATAGTAGTCATTGTGTTTAGTAATAATGTAAGCTGATGTACTCATTATATAGCCCCCTTTAATTTGTATAAACTGTAATAATATCGCCGTTATTAATATTTTTAAGCGTATACGCTCCGTAGTGTTCCTCTACTACTAGCACATTTTCATATGACATTAGCCGTTCTGCTGTAGCGTAGTTAATGCGTTCATCATTAAATTTGCTGAACCTTAATTCTGAAATTTCCATTTTTTAGCCTCCTAGTATATTTCATTTTTTATAGTGTAAAATCTATGCATTAAATGTTTATATTTATTTTCCCCCTTTGCATATTCTGCTAAATTCCAAAAATTAAATTTATAAATTTGTAAATAATTACTTTTTGAACAATATTCAAGCAATGCATCTACAAATTCAATATAAGCTAATATTCTATCTTTATCCACAGTGCTATTAAATATGCGAAATTCATATGTATTCTTATGTAAAGTATTTATAGCTAAATATTTATGCCGTACATTATCTTTCCCCCTTTTCACAATATTAATTTCTTCCTTAACAGATTTGCTATTAGGATAGTAGTCTTTATAATGCTCTAAATTATTCCCCGCATAACTGCATATATTGCACATCAACCTATCTGCAAATATTGTTACTTTTTCATAATGTTTACTAATAAATAACATTGCTTTTTCAATCGTTTCATCTGATACACTATTTCTATTGACATGAATATGTAATCCGCAAGAATTATTAGTAACGCAGTTATTTTCTAAAGCATCAAAAAAGGCATCACTGTAATTGTGCCATGCTTTAAATGTTGTCGGTTGCGTTACTATTTCAGCGGCACAGCCCCCATTTAAACATTGAATACTGCTATCATCAGTAGCCCAGTAGTAATTTTCATTTTCTATTACTTCTGTAATATCCCCAGTACATTCTGTTTCAATTTCTAGTCCGAAATATCTTTCCCCCTTTTTCGGGCAACTATTTAATTCATTCCCTTCATTGAACATTATGCATGGAGAATAGCCATATTCGTGTATATATTCTTCATTGGGGTCTGCATGCTCAAAAGCACAATCTTCACAGTAAACACTGTCACTACGTATTGTTACACCGTCAGTATGTGGGTCTATAACGTTCCCGCAATCATCACATATATAATAGTCACCTGTTTCAAAGCATTCGTTACATATATAATCTCCATCAGTCATTAGTAATGGTTCTTTCGTCCATGTTCCGCAATTACTACATTGAAAGTAATGACGTTCAGCGCATTCATCACAAATTAATTGCTCTTCATCTTGAATGTATATCATTCTATCATTATCAGAAAAGTGGGCGCATCCACAAATATCACACATTTCAATTTCTTCACCCAATAAATTTTCATAACAATCAGCGCATAAGGTATCTCCGTCTACCCAAATCCAATCTTCTTTAGTGATTACTTCTCCACAATTTATGCATCTTCTGCATTTACATTGTAGTATTACACGTTCTTCTTCTGTAGCCTCTCTAGCTTTATCGCCAGTTACAACAAGAACGACAAATCTTTTGGTGTCTTTTAAATAAAGAGGGGCGAAATTCGGCACATCAGAAGTGACGAAAAAGTAGAACAGTTTATCTTTAATTTCAACCTGCCCTTTATTCCTATATTCTACACCGTCTTTTTCAAATACTCCATTATCGACAAATTCAAATTCTTGCATTTTCTTGCCTCCTTGTGTATCTCTCTATGCTTATATCTTAACAGCTCTTAATATCATTGTCAACACTTTTTTTAAAAAATTTATCAATTTTTTTCCTTTCATTATATTATATATAGGGGATGAAGAAAAAGGGTGTAAAAAGTGACAAGCATAAAATAACAGTTTTGTCAATATACAAAAATAAATATTTTATTTCAATATTGTAAATATGCACAATATATTTAATTTGTCAATACTATAAATATAGTATATGTGTATTGTGGAGAACGAAAATGCCCGCTATTGAGTTTTATTTTATATGTGCTTATGGTTTATCCTATATTGATATAAAAACGCTCACAAGGCAAATATGAGCGTCTAAGAGGCATTTTATTCTGTGAGAATACTGCCAGCAAATTAAATATTCTTTATTTTACTGCAATTCAAAAACTTGACAAATCAAAATATTTGTGATTGAGTTTTGCAAACATATGTTCACATAAAAGGGTAAAAAAGAAAAGCGGGAATATTTCCCGCTAGTATTTAGTAAACTCTATAACTTCTTTAATAATAGTATCCTCTAATTAGTAATCATTCCTAATAACATCTATTAGCTTAAAAAAATCTAATCCTTTATACTGCAACTCGAAATCAGTCATATATGACATATAAGCGTATATATCATATAAGTATCCTCTCTTAATGATACGGATGTTATTTAATAATAATTCTTTATTCATTTTGTGCCTCCACATAGATACATTTACTATTTTTCCAATCCCAAATAGAAAGTTGATTATACTTGCGGGCTAAAGATAAGGCTAAGTCTAAGCTGTCAACATGTACACTATTGTCAATATAAGTATAGCCGTTTTCAACCCACAATCCCGCATAGTGGGCAGAAGCTAAAGCAGTATCGACAATATTAGATAGCATTCCCCTTACTGTTTTTCTGCCCTTAACTGCATGGTCTGTGTATGCTACTTGATAGCCGCTATCAAATTTAACTACTCTACCAAATCCATCAAGAGTAGCCCCGCCATATTGCTTGCAGTAGCTCATTATTCTTTTAAATTTTCTAAAATCCATATAAATCACCTCAATATTATTATATCAATATCAAGGTGCAATGTCAACTATTATTTTTTAAAAAAAATACTTGACAACAAGAATAGTAAGATTATAATATAAGTAGGGGGCAGGAAAATAGGAGGTTATTATGTCAGAATTACAGTGGAAGAAAAGAGACTTTTTAACAGGAGCCATTAGCTTTAATTCACATGATTATGTTAGTAATAGCGATTTATGGATAAAAGATGTTAGCTTTTCTGTGCAGAAAAACGGTTGGGAATTATATGATAATGTAGAGTTGCTTGGCGAATTTGATACATTTAAATCTGCTAAAGCATATGCTAAAATATTAGTTGATAGCGGGGCTTATTGTTGTTATACTATAGATAGGAGGTGATAAAGTGCATAAGAGCTTAATAATAATATTTACTAACATGGAGGTAATACAATGAGATATTTATTCGGAATTTTTTATGCAACACTATTCGGCATTAAATGGCTGTGGGAAAAGCTGGCGGGGGAAATGGTTGCTATCACAATTGCTACAGCCCTTATATATGCTTACCATTATGGGTGCTAAAGGAAAGCGGCGATTAATAAAATAATATACTTTCTATAGGGGTAGAGGATAAATCCACTCTTACCCCTATTTTTATGCCCAAATTTTAGCCCTTTTGGGCTATTTTTTTTTTGCTTTTATAGCAGTGTCTCCTACCAGTAGACAAAATAGGCTGTTTTTTGCTAAAATAGGGCAAAATTGCCAAAATTCTTTATCTCCACCCCTATAAAAAGTAATCAATTTGCCTTTTTGTGTACGTGTGGGGTGTACACTATACCATTATACCGAACACCTGTGTGTACCTATCACACACTCGTTCGCTATATACTGTGTACCTATATATGAACACTTGTTTGTTATATTAATACAATTTCTTAATTAGTGAGTACCTATATTTTGTATAATATCTCAATAAATAATAATTTTTTACTATATATTGTGCTGTTATTGGTAACTGTTACTATTTAAGATAGCGTTTGCATCTCTTTTAAAGGGACTGTGTACCTATTTCTCCCCACATTTTTCTCCTTTTAAGTATTAAGTTGCATTTTGCAGTTTTTAATATGACTACAATTTTTATTTTCCCTTTAAGCATCTTCCTGCATTTAAGTTCATAAATGCAAATAACCTTTTAAGTTATTCGCTTAAAAAGTTATTCCCATTCATCACTTTTGCTATTATAAAATCTAAGGTAAAATTTTATTAACCACTCTATTTGTTCCATATAAGTTACTGACCTGCAAGGAAGCAAGCTACCTAAATTCCTTCTACCTGTCAGTTTCTCCACTACTCTAATAAGACATATAATAAAATCTACCCATTTAGTAGTCCCTCTTATTGATGGCTGTGACTCACTTAAAAGATACTCATATATCTGTGGAACACCTGTATAACCTATTTCTCTTGCATAGTTGAATCCTGTTTTTATATATATTCTTACTCCTAAAGAATGTGAAATTGCCCACCTTATAAGTACAGATATCTCTTTTGGGTCTACTCCTAAATATTCATTATGTTTTATTAATTCTTGCCATTGAGCCATTATAAGTTTGTGCACTTTAACATCAGTCTCAACATCGAAATTCTTTTTTTCAATAATGTCTAAATTTCTTACATCTACAAGACTATACTGTATCCACATTTTTTATTCTCACACCCTTCAACCTTTGCTATGCCTAGCTCTATGCCCTTTTATCTCCATATGTGTGTACCTTTAATTACCATTCCTTAATTTTTAAAAATGAATTTGAAATCGCTTTTCAAATTCGCCTTTAAAGAGAGGTTTCTTGAATACAAATAAGTATTATACAAAAATACAAATAAAATACTGTTTTTTCTTATTTTCACTCCTAGAATTACAAATATACATTATACAAAATATTATTTCTTTATACTATTCATTCTTTTGTAACTACATATATTCTATATCAATACTATTCTTAGTTATATATTTCTTATCTATTCTTCCGCTCTATTTTCCCGCCCCTGTTTTTCCCCTCATTATTTATATGATTTTTTCATAATATCAGCTCCTTTTTCCTTACCTCTTGCTTATATTATATCATTTATTATTCTTATTGTCAAGTATTTTATTTATTCTTCCCCGCCCTTTTTTCACCCTGCTCCCCTTTTAATAGCGTGGATATTGTATATTCATTATTTCATCATTTGTAACTTTATTCGATTCTGTTCTTAATAATGCTATATACTCTTCTCCATTGAAAATTGTAGTTACTACTTCCCACCCATATTTTGCCGCCACATTCATCTTTTTTGTTAATCTGTCTATATATTTATCTTCTATTTCCATATATCTCATTTTTAGCCGCCTCTTTTTTCTCTCGCTATTTCTGCCATTAATCCCCAATCTGAAAATGCCTTAGCATATTTTACTGTTATCTCTTCTTCTTCTGCCCAGCATTCCTCTTTTACACCTAAAAGCTTAAAACAATCTTCTGGGGCTTCTATTGGCATTTTAGTATGAATATTCCTTACAGCTAATTTACGCCCTTCTAATATCTCTAAAACTTCACATACAGCCCCTTCACATAGAGCGATATTATTTTTTCCTAGAAATCGTCTTCTAGCTATTACTAAATCACCTTTCTTTAAAGGTCTTCTAAATGCTAGTTTTACCTTAGCCATAAAATCATTAGATAAAAACCCTGGCATATGCTCTCCTATCCCTGTAAACCTCTCTAAAATGTCACATACTATTTGTAACCTATCGAGCTGTTCTTCTCTCGTTTCTCCTTCTAATTGATTCAATAAATGTTCAGTATCTAATCTTGTTAGTTGCATTTTTCTTACTCCCATTCCTTTAAATTCATATAACGAATATAATAATCTAAATAAGTATGTAAATCTTCAAACCAATCGCCTGTAAAAAGAAAATCATTAAATACTCTATTATAATCACTTAAAGATAAGTCATAAATAAAAAAATCTACGAAACTATAAAATAAATCTCTTGTTAATTCTCTATTTATTTCTACTTTATACATACTTTTATATGCTTGCTCTCTCTTTACTAAAGAAGCTCCATAATTTGTTGATAGTTGTACATATCTTATCCCTGCCGCTCTCCATGTTAAAGACATCATTATTATTCCTAATTCAGATTTCTTTAACCGCTGTAATGATACGCTTTGTATTATTGAAGAGTATACACGATGTAATAAATCAACTAATATATCATTTTTTCTTTGTTGTGATGGAGAAAGCATTATAGGAACTTTTGTTATTCTTTCTGTTTTCTTTAATATTATCATTTATTATCACTCACTAAATAATTCTTTTAATATCCTCGGTTTATATATTCTGCCTTGTTGTTTTCTTTCTATATTTTTCATTTCATTTGCCACCGCTCCTATATCTTGCACAAATTTAGGGTGTGCATCAATATATGCTATAAGTGGTTTCAATATTTCTAAATTGTCTTTTGCTTTTCTACGCCTATCACTGCACTCTTTGATAAGTTTTACTACTTTCGTTTTTCCCTTACGTTCTACAGGGTAATCTAGCTCACAAAAGTGCCTTATATCACCAAAGGCTTTGTCCATTTCATTTATTTCCACTTCATATATACTTTCTAATTGCTTTACTTCTTTTATAAGATTTCTAAATTCATTTAATAGAGTTATATTGTCCATAAAGATACTTCCCCTCATTTTCAAGTTTGTATTTTAATTCAGAAGGTATTTTATGTTTTGTTAATGAGTTTATATAATTTATTAAATCTTCACGTTCTTTATCAACTTTATATATAGATTTTGTTAAAACATTTTCTACCATATTACCGCAAAAATGACACTTTAAAATCTCTATAACATATACAACTACTAAATCTGTACTTATAGATTCTATTTCTTTAAAATATACTCCAATTCTTTCATAATGACACGTATGTTTAAATAATGTATTTAATTTTTCTGCATGTTCTTCTATTTCTTTGTCTTTTTTAAAAAATGAAAACCACATATCTTAGTTCCTTTCAATTCTATTTAGATAATTTACCCAATCTTCACACATATCAACAAATTCTTCTACATGTCTATATTGAGTGGTAGTTAATACACCTTCTGTTTTATTTTTTAACTCAATAGCTTCTCTAATAAAGTCTATAATTTCTTGTTTTGTCATATTTTTCACCCTTTTTGCATATTTTTATAAAATTTAACATCTTCTTCTACATGTTTTTCTGCTTCCTTATAAGTCTTATAGCATTTTCCTAGTTTACATAATAAATAATGAAATGTATATCCCTCATAAAAGTCTTCTTCTTCAATATCTCCTTGAACAGTTACATAATAAAACGTTTCATGTTTTTTAGGATGAAAAGGTATTTTCTTCACTTTATACTTTTCAGTCAATAATCTTAATAAAACAAAATCCTGACAAGTTCTATCACTATCACATTTTAAAATATCAAGTGTTCCCTCTGGATTTATTTTAAAATAATAGTTACTTTTGCCATTTAATGCCTCACCATCTTCTCCCAAAATATAAAATTTTTCACCTGCTTGTAAGTCATTATCTTCTAAAAATTGTTGTATATACTTGCTATACATTAATGTCCCTCCTTAAAATCAAAACTTTGCTCCTTGATTTAATACTTCTACACATGCTGGTTCTAGTTTAGCCATTAAGTTATTTGCTATTTGCTCTAATTGTACTGTTTCCATTTCTATTTACGCTCCTTTAATTTTTCTGAACAATATTTTAATAAATCTCCTTTATGAATTAAAATTTGAAAATGCCATAAAGATAAGATACAAGCTAAATTTCTATGTTTGAAAAATAAACCATAATTTTCTTTACAGAATAAGAAAGATATTGTTATTGTTGCATCACTATCCTCTAAAAATTTATTAAATAATTCAACTTTTGTCATTTCATTTCTCCTATGAATTTATTATACCACAATAAAGCTTAAAAGTCAATACCTCTTATTCCCATTCAATATCTTCAAACATTTCATTTACAAAAGTCCAACCAAGAACTTCTTCGTTATAAGAACATATATAACCTTTATAATCCTTGCCTACTATTAATAATTTCTTCCCTTTATACTTTGTCATTTGTTTTGCAAAATAAGCACGTGGAGCACCATTATTAGTCCTATATACATGATTTACTACTAAATCTGTTCTTATTAAAACACTGTCTCCTATTTTAAATTCTCGCATATTTGTATTCCTCACATTCTTTAGAGAAATCAGATACAGCTACTGGCATATAATCAGGCAAATTTTCAGGAACTTTGCTTAAATGCCTAAAACATTCAGTGCAAATACAAGGTTTTTCTGCTTCTTTGTAGCTAGCAGAACAAAATGACATATCTTTATAGCACAACATTTTATTGCTCCTCCACTGTTATTTCACTATCTACTTCTTCATATTCACTAATATCTAATCTATCCATTTCCCGCTCGGCTTCTTCATAAGCATCTTGTAAATGATTAAGAGTTAAATAAGTAGTATATTCAACTGTTTTTTTAATTGTTACTTTAAATTCTTTTATCAAATTATTTCACATCCTTAAAGTATTAAATTCGCCTAAATAAAGCCCAAATGAATGAACTAAAGAGTATGTCTTTTCTAAATCTTTAGAAGTAGTGACACTAATGCGGTAAATATAACTTTTATTTACTTCCTGCTCTGTATATTCTAATGACGATTTCTCTATAAGCTTCTTAAATAAATCTTTCTCTAGTAATCCATTAATAGTGCAAGCTAAAATACCATTGATAGGTAAAGTATCTGTTGCTTTCTCATATTTAAACTTTATCATATAGTTGCACCCATGAACGAATAGCCCAAATCGGAATCCATCTCCTCGTTAAATCAGAAATTTCAACTAAAACTTGCAAATTACCTTTGATATTATTTTTAACATCTATAACTAATACTTCCCTGAAAGAATCAGCGTTTTGAATGTCACTTACAGTACAAAAAGGCTTTAGAAAATATACTTCTGAAACCTTTACTTTATCTCCAATATTAAAAGGAATCATTGTAGTCAAAATCATTCTTTCACAGCCTCCAATACTTCAAGAGTCATTTTACTTGTTGGATTATCAATCAAATACATTTTCTTTACTGTCTCTTTTGATGGAATAAAGCTTATCACAAATATCATAACCAACCAAATTATAATGCCTTTTTTTAATATGTTGATGTCCTTTCTTTCTTCTGAATTTTTTGTAAGTTCATTGATTCCATGTATAACAAGCACTATAGTAAATACACTTAAAATTATAAAAATAGTGCTCTGTAAAGACTCTAAAACTCCTAACCAATAAATTGTCCACGGACTAATCATTTTCATTCACTCCTTCTTTAAAATCCAATTCTTTTTCATCTGCAAATTCAATCGCATTTGTTTCTAAATCTTGAATAATACAATAACCACTAACATTTAATAAAATTCTATAAAGCTTTCCATTTTTCATTACTTTTGTTAATTTTTCCATATCTTCACCTCGCCTTTATTATACCATACTCAATTTCTATTGTCAACTTTTAATTTAATGCTCAAATTTCACTTCTGAGGAGTTTTATTCTTCGCAAGAGTAATCCTCCCTAAAACTCTATAAAACTCCTCAGAGGTCAAATATATGCGTCTGAAAGGTATGTTTAAAATAATGTGCATTTGTTATTTTCTGCTCCATTTTAATAAAAATAAAAACAGCAAATAAAGATTAAATTTATTAAGTTTTAAAATACACGTCTATAATGTGTATTAGATACTTTAATAATAATCTTTATTTGCTGTATAATTAATCTTTTTTTACGTAAGACCAATCTTTAGTTCTTGGTAGAAGTAAAGAAAGTCTTGTAAGAGGTAAAACGACATAACAATTATGTCCTGTAATAATCTTAGCCTCTTTAGTATTTTCTAAATTCTCAATTACTCCTTTTACTTTTTTACCCATATTGTAAAATGATACTACTGTCCCTACTTTTAAACAATCCTTCAAAGAAGCATGGAAAACTATATCATCTTCTCTGACTTGAACCATTACTTCATTTACTTTTACTGTCCAATAACCCTTATAAGGTATAGAAAAAGTTACTGTAGCTAAAGTCCCTTTAGGAATTCTCATGCCTTTATAATAGCAATCTTTTACAAATTTAAATACATCTCCAAAACTAATGTCATTTGAGCTTTGATAAGTTTCTATCATAAGCACTCCTCCAATTTCGCTATTTTAAATCCATGCTTGCCTCTATATAATACATAATTTTTTGTTTTTAAACAGGCTACAAAATATTTTAAAGTTACAATAGGCAAATTTATAATTGAATTTTTTAATGCGTTTTCTATTACATATTCTTTAGGTAATTCATATTGACTTGCTTCTTTGATATTTTGTGCTTTTTTTGTACTGTAGTCGTTGTTAAAAAATCCAATAAAAGTTGAAGGACTAAGAATGATAGAATAGTTATTTGTTATTTCAGGATTTTTATATCCTTCTTTTATTAGATATATTGCTATAATTTCAGCATTTTCTTCTTCTACATAACATTTATAAATACCTTTGGAAGTATCAAATACAAGATTTGGATTAAAAATATCCCCTATGCACACTTGTGACGATACTTCCATTATTCCTCTAAATGTTTTCATTCGCAAAAAGCAATGATTTCATCAGGAGCATCTTCTGCCGCTAATATTGTTCTATTTAATCTTTTATTTAGTATCGCATAGGAGAGACTTTTTAATCTTTTTGCATCTACACTAAACCAATTATCTTTAATACGAATACGAAATACTTTCTTGGAAACTGTAAATTTACTTAAAGTTTTTGGAACAGTTAACATAACAGTTACATCACTGGAAAAATCACAAAATGTATCATCATTTTTAGTTAAAGCTTCTTTCATTTTTTGAAAAAGCTCTTCGCTTATATAATTTCTCGTTTCCATTTTTACCCTCCTTAATTTAAATAAGTTTTACAATTTTGAAAAGTATTAACATAACTATATTTATAAGTTGAATTGCTATAAAAAATACCTCTATCTTCAATAAAAAGCCCCGCTAGAATGGGGTCAAATCCTTTTCTCATTATACAAAACTTTGAATAACTTTCGAGGTTTTCTAATACTTCTGTCAAATCTTTAGATTTAAGGTCTTTCATCCAACATAAAATCTTTGCAATAAAATTCATTGTATCACTATATGGCAGATTTCTTGGTGTCATAATGCTACTAATAATGCCATTATGCATTATCAGCGAATCTGCCCTGCCATTAAATAAAACAGTATCAGCAATATCAGAAGAAATTTTAAATGGATGACAGTTATCTTTGTTTACTGTTCCATGTGTAGCAATTCTAAAATGAATTGCTACGTTATAATCCCCTTTAGAAAATGGAAGATATGATTTATAAAATTTATCAAAATCAAAAAATCCCTTCATCATATATGGTGCTTCTTTATCTTTTTGAACCATAAATCCTGCACCATCAGGATTGTTTTCAAATGCTTTCTGTAAAATTGCTTTTTGCACTTGCTTTCCTTTAGGTTGGTAAATTACAATACACATTTATATCACTCTGCTTTCTTTAATTATAAAAGTTTTTTATCCAAGAACAACATTCTTTTTCTTCATTGTTCGAGTTTCCCAATATTCTACAAGCTCTTTATAGCATCCTTTAGGTTTTGCAAATTCCATTAAAGTATTAAAATTAGCTGTTTCAATGTTTGCAAAAGGCAAACTAGCACATAAATTGATAAGAGCATCGCAAAACTCAATACAAGCTAAAATAGTTTCAGGTTTTAAAGTTCCCCTAAAAATACGAAATTCGTATGTTTTAGATGTTTCATTTACTGCTACATAACGACTGCCAGAAGAATACTCTTTTACTAATTTCATTTTTTGTGCAAGAGTACAAGTTTTAATCATTGGCGCATCCCCTAAATTATTAGCCGCCCATCTATTAATGCTGGAACTTTTGCGGCGTGTAAATTTCACCACATCATCCCAGTTATTACTCAAAAACAGAAGCACTTTTTCAAAAGCTTCCCTTTCTACTGTAGATTTAGTAATATGAACATGCAATCCACAAGAAGTAGTTTTATGAGAATTAAACCCTAAACCAATCGCCCTTTTGCAAAATTCATCAAGCTTGGATTCCTCTCTCCAATAGTTAAGAGTGCAAGGATGACTTACAAATTCAATTCCGTCATTTAAACTGCCATCATGTTTTGCATAGAAAATTTTTGAATCTCCAATAATTTCTTCCGCATAAAGATTATTTTCTCTGCCCTCAGTTTCGACTTCAATACCAAAATAACGAGAACTATCTACACCACAAAATATAGGGGTAGGTTTGTAACTATAATTTTCTACCTTAACAACAGAACTAGCACATGAAGCGCAATAATGTGTATTATTTAAATTTTTTGCTCTACTTCTTAAAACCCTTTTACCACATTTTGCACAATATACCCATTTCTGTTCAAAACATTCTTGACAATAAGATACACTATTTACTCTTTTCAATGGTGCATTTTCTACGTGTTTACCACATTTTCCACAAACTACAGTTTTTTCAGACAAACAATCTGGGCAATAATGGTTTCCTAATGTTGTAGTTTTTAAATCTTCTCTATCAAAAAATTTATTGCACTCATCGCAATGTTGCTTATTTTCTTCAACGCATTCAATATGTGCTGGATATTCTACTCCGTCTTTTTGATAAATTGTATAAGTTCCACTAATTTCATTACCACAAATTTTGCAATTTAACATTTTTACATCTCCTTTTGATTTGATAAATGTATTATATCATTTTCTTTTAAATTTGTCAAGACTTTTTTATTCCCATTCAGTTTCAAACATTCCATCTGTCCAATAATAAAAACTATTATCTATAGAGTAAATATTATTAACATTATTTGTTATAAACGCTTTTTTACCTGCCAATAATAACATGCCTCTACAAGCATGCATAGCACGTTTATTATTTCTGTTTTTATAAAGTACACCTAATTTTAAATCTTTTCTTATTTTTACTTCTGCTCCTATTGGCATCATTTGTAAGCCCCCTTAGTAAAAATCCCTTACATATGCATTATATCACATGTAAGGGATTTTGTCAAACTATTTTTGCTCACTCTCTAAAATAGAAAGTACAAACAAACTTCCAATTCGGGAAAGTTTGTGTAAAAGCTCAAATTCTTTACTTGGAATTTCTACTATTTCTTGTGTCGTATCATATTCTTTAAAATTTAAACCTTCATAATCATCGCAATCTAAAAGAAGCTTAATAGCAGATTCTATTAATTCTTTTCTTGTTTGTGTAAGTCCTTCCATTCCTTAAACCTTTCTGATGTAACAATATAATCCATTGTCGCTATAATACCTACTGCAAATAGTCCAAAAAGAGCTGTAATGCCAAAGGCAAAAATAACTGGTGCGAAAATAATCCAATAACTTAAAGAGACATAGCCTAATAAGTTAATAGTGAATAAAAAAATCGTTAAACAAGCCGCACATCCAAACATTAATGAATTTCAACTTCCTTTCCTTCTAACCCCGCTCTTTTCAACAATTCTGCTAAAGAAATACGCACTTTTTCAGGTTTCTTTTTCAAACAAGTATAATGCAAATTAAAATTCTCAGGATTGTATGAATGAATTGCAAACTGATTCTTAGGAACGTATACTTCTATAAATAATTCTTCTAAACCTTTTCCAGTTTGTTTTTGCAATTCACCTAAAGAAATTGCTCCTCCTTTACGATAAAAATAAAGACGACCAGTTTCATAATCTTCGGAAATTTTGCCCCAGCAACCATTTGAAACGAAAACCAGCATTCCTGATTCTAATTGAGGAAATTGCTTCCAACGTTCAGTATCAATAGTATAACCTTTAGGGATATCAATATTATCAGGTTCTTTAGTCGCTTTCTTTACTGCTTTTCTCATTACTGATTCTGCTCTCTTATCCTCACCAAGCATAATAGCAGAACAAAGGTCTACAAATGCTTGAAAATCTTCATCTCCACTTTTTTTGATTTTATCAGTTTTCTTATTCATATTCTTATCACCTTTCATATAAATTTATTTTTAATGTTGAATGACTATCATTTGTATCTTGCCACCAACCAGTAATAACCCTGCCAGTAGGAGTTAACACATAACAAACATCACAATTTTCGTTGTATTTACAACGTATGACAAATTTAAGCAAATTTTCATTATCATCTGTATAATACTCAAAAATCTTACCCCTTTTTAACAGAGCTTTATAAGGCTTAGGAATCCTTTTTAAACATGCTCTTTGTTTAAAATGTTTAGTAAATATTAAATGTAATTTACAGAAATCTATATTTGCTATCTTTTCTTTATCAAATTTTACTGCTATGTGATATCTTTTCATTGGCTACTCTCCTAAAGCAGTTTGTTTAATGTAAATTTCATAATTTATTCCCTCAAACACACGCTCTTTTAAAGTGCTAACAGGTATTTTTAAAATACTTTCAAACAATTTACCTTCTGAACTTGTATCCACACAAATTAAGTTCTTTGCTGTTACATAAACAATGATAAAAGCGGATAATTGTTCTTCTTCTAAAAGTAATCTTATTGGAAAATTATTGTGTTCATATAATATACTTTTAAGGAATAAAATATTGCCAGTAAAAGGCACATACTTTATTCCATTTTCAGCACTTATATATTCAGGCAACATTAATAACTGGTTACTAACCGAAGTCTTCCTTTAAAGTCTAACTTCAAGCCAGAAAAACCTTGTTTTGCTAAATCTTTTTTACGCAATAATTCTCCATCCTGTAACCGTAAAATTGCAATCCATTCATCTTTTGAATTTTTAGCCATAATATCAATAATTCCATCAGATTCAGTTTCTACCTTTACTTCTAAAGGATTTAATTGAATATCAGCATCATTAAAACTTACATCCATAAGTTCACGATTATCTTTTGGTGCAGTTTTATTAGGTACTTTCATAATGTAATGCCCTTCGGAAATAGCTCGAATCATTAAAGTCTTGCCGCTATACTTTTCTTTTTCACCTGTCAATCCTTGTTTTAATGTTACTACATCGTTAATGCGAAAATTCATACTATTATCTCCTTTATTTTTAGTGTATTTATATTATACCACAACTATTTTATTTTGTCAAGACTTTTCAACGATAACATCGAAATTCTTTACCTGCAATCTTTTCTCTAATAGGGAGATAGTTCGTTTCAAAGAAAGTTACATCTCCTACATTATAAGCATCAATAATTCCACATTGGTCATCTTTAAGTTCTGTTTCAATATCTCTAATATCTTTTGCATCGCAATCTTCGAATGCAAGTAAATAAGTTTCAAAAGTAGTAGGATAAGAAATAGCAGTTTTTATTTCTTTATAGGATTCATTACTAAAACTTACTCCACCATCTTTTTTGAAACTACCAATCAATAAAGGTTTTCGCCCTTCTTGCATTAAACAAAATCTACTTGGAGATTCAATAGTTTCCAGAATATCTTTTATCTTCATGCTTGTTAATGTTTTAATTTTAGACATAATTTTATAGGTGAAATTACAAGTATCACTATATTTATCTTTCTTATTTACAGAAATACTTTTAATAACACCATTTTGCATAAATAAAGAACTATACTGTCCTTTTTCGCTAATAGTTTTTTCAACACTTTCTTTAACAATAAAAGGATGACAGTTTAAACTATTAACAGCTCCATGCGTTGCAATTCTAAAATGAACAGCAATATTATAACCTTTATCACTTTCAGCCACTTTCTCATATGCCTCATAAAATTTATCAAAATCAAAAAATCCCTTTTGCATTTTAGGAGCTTCAAGTAAATCAGATTGGTACATAAATCCTGCACCATCAGGATTGTTTTCAAATGCTGTTTTTAATGTTTCTTTTTTTAGTGTAGCTTTTGCTGGTTTATAAATTATAATACACATGTTATAACCTCTCTTTCAATATCTTATGCACTTATTATACCACAACTATTTTATTTTGTCAAGACTTTTTTATTCCCATTCACTAATAAACATTTCATCTGTCCAATAGTAAAAACCATCATCTAAAAGTATATGATATACATTAGCTTCATGCCAAATTATTGTTGTTTCTTTACCTGCATAAACTAGCATATCTTCTATAACTCTTACACCACCATAAGTTTCTGTAGTTTTTAAATCTTCTCTTATTCTTACTCTTGTTCCTATTGGCACTATTCCCAACCTCCAAAATAATGTCTAAAATAAGCATGAATCTGATTTGTATTCACTCTTAATTTCTCTTCTTTATTTTTTATTCTTGTAAGCATATATGTGCCATCTGAAAATTTCTGTGTACAAATATAATGTTTGTCTTTTTTCGCCACAGAAGTCCCTGAACTAAAGTCACATAGACATTTGAATTTATCTCCTAATTCATAAGATTTCTTCACTTTAATTTTTTTATTTATTTGGCAATCCTTTACGAAAAATCCTATATGAGGAAATAAAATATAGCCTTTTTTAGTAACTCTTTCTATAACAAATCTTGTTTTGTCAATTTTTACTACATCTCCTGCTTTATATCTCATCTCCACTACTCCCATTCTGACCTACAAACACAATTTTCAAATAAATACTCTATATCAATATTCCAATTTGTTCCCCTACCAAAACTATATTGATTTTCTGTGTCTGTATGCCCTGCTTTAGTTGTTATCCAAGATTTGTTGGAAACTAAAACTTTAGACCAACTATCATATATTTTAATTACCCGCAATAAATCACCTCTGTGAAATACATTACCATCATGTTTGAAAGGACTAGTAACTATAAAATACTCTCCTAGTATTATGCTCAATTTTTTCACTCCCATTCTAAAGATGATTTTGGTATAAAATATTCATTAATATCATAATCTCTAACATACCAATGACAATCACCTTGTGCTCGAATTTCAGCTAATGTTATAGGTGTTCTATTAAAAAGCATTATTTGGGCACTATTGCCATCATGTAAACAATCATAAGGAACTCCATCGGGATAGTAAACACAAAAAAGTGTTTCACTGCCACAAAAAACTCCTGTGCTTTCAAATATTGTTCCTTTAGGAAAAGTCCTTAATCCATCAGAAAACTGACTTTTTGTTATAAAAGTTTCTTTGTATTTTTTCATAACTCTTACTCCCATTCCTCATAGACAATTTCTTTAAAATAAGTTCTTAATTCTATATCATTTAAAAACCAATAACATTCTTCCGATGCTAAAAGCTCATCTTTTGATATAGGAGATAAACTTAAAGAAAAATTTACATGTCCATTACCAGTATGCAAATTTTGTTTTAAACTGCCATCAGGATTATAAACACGGAACAGATTATTACCCTTAAAACTAATTAATCCTGTAGCCATAAATATTGACCCTTTAGAAAACAACCTGTCTTCAATATACTCTTTTTCTAATAATCTAAATCTTTTTCCATAACTAATTATCTTCATTTATTGCCACCTCTTAAAAAAAAATCCCTTAATATAGTTTTATTATACCATATTAAGGGATTATTGTCAACTTTTTTTTGTTTTTAGAATCTCAGACAATAAACCTTGCGGATTTCCTGTTACACTTTCTCTTACTTCTACATCGCCATTAGAAGAAGTTACAACTCTACGCTCTGCTATAACTTTATCACTCTTTGTTTGAATTTCTTGTATCTTTTCAAGATATTTCCATGCTTCTGCCATTGTCTCTGTTACTTCTTTAGTATTTAAGCCACCATCTAACTTTTCAAATGTTACAGCCCTTGATAATCTTTCTAAACTTAAATTTGCAATACTGCTCATAGCATCTACTACATCTTCGGGATTTCTTGTATCAAATTGCTTAAACATTTTATTATAAGCACAAAGCATTCCTTCTTCATATAAAGGACATCTCCGTGCTTTAGTACAAATATTGCAACTTAACTCTGGCATCACACTTGAACTTAAAGATTTTCTTTTCTTTATTCGTTTAATACCTGCTTTAATATTTCCATTCTCATCATAAATAGGCTCTATTCCCTGTTCAATTAAAGCTTTCTCTGCTTCATCTGTCACACCAGAAGTTAATAATCCTTTTAATAAACCTTGACACTCTTCCTTGCTAACAGTACATTCTACATACTCTTTTTCTTGAACATACTCTTCCCGCTCTTTTGGAGCTACATTTTTTTTCTCTTCTACTTCTTCTTCTGTCAAAGTGGATAAATCCATACTGCCCTTTAAGAGAGCTGTAAAGTGCTCTTTAAGGGCTTTTCGGCACTTGGTAAGAGTATTTGACTTCTTATCACCAAAAAGCCCACATAAGTCAATTAACTCTTCAAGAGGATACTCATTTATAATAGGATTATCTGTCACAAAATTGTAACAGGCAACAACTAATGATTTACCTGCTTCATCAGGAAGGTTAGTATCTATATTTAATTTCTGTGCCCATTCTTGCCAATCTTCCATATCAGTTGAAAACCATTCTACTGGCGGTAAATTTTCCTTACTCGCTACTTTAGACACTTCCTTTCTTCCAATCCAATATCTTTTACCTCTAAATATATCATTTACATGCTCTTCTAATTTCTTATAGCTTAAAGCACTAATACGCATTAATTCATAAGGAGCCTCTGCTTCTAGTAACTTTTTACTTGTGCATAAATCAAGTATTTTTGCATAATATTCATTTTTCCATTTCTCTTTTGTTAACCGCTTTAATTTTCCACCTTCAAAATAGTTTAATTCTCCATATTGAGCTCCTGTAATCCAACTTGTACTGTCACTTGTATAATACTCATGTTTTAATAATTCCCTATACCCCGATACTGCAAAACCATGTACTTTAGTTTTATATTCCATTGCTATTTCAAATAATTTATCAATTAAAATAGCATCTTCAAATTCATTATAAGAGAATCCTACATAGGGATATGCTTTACACATTCTTTCCCACTCTTCCAATCCTTTTTCTGCATGATAAACATAAATAACAGGAATGCCCTCTTCCTCTAAAGAATGAAAGTATTCTTCTCTCCATTTATTTACTTGTTCTGTTCCTACTAAAGTATCTATATCCATTTCAACACAAGCAAATACTTTTTCTCTATGTTTTCTTACAAAAGCTATATACCCTTTTATATACTCTTCCCAATAATCTACTGTCTTATCTTGATATTCTGCTAAAGTGAGAAAGGTATGTGCTCCACTATCAATTAACAAAGAGTTCTTCTTAACTTTATCAAAACGTTCTACAATTTTATCTTTTCCACGCCGCTTTATATACCAATAAGACTGCAATAGACTAGAAGTAACGTCTATTGCAGTATAGAAATTTTCTTCTGGTTCAACGCCAGAAAGAAATAACGTATATCCATTTTTCATTAACTAATTCTCCTATTATTTAGGTAATCTAACACTATTGGCTTCTAACCAATCCAAAGCTTTTTTTGTTCTTGGAGTTAAACTTGTTTGCACCCTTCTAAGCCAAGATAAACTTCTTCTTGTTGCTGGGCTAGTAATCTTTACTTGTGGGGAGGTATTCACTGCACTCTTTTGCGTGTTAGAACCTGTTCCCTTACCATTAATAATTTTAAACATTGTTTTTACCTCCTTCTATAACTCTAAAATAATTAGGATATTTATGTTTTGCTTTCCATTTACAGTTTCCACATTCCCCGCATTCTGCACCATCTACAGGAAAGTTACAACTAAAAGTATTTCTTAAAGGAACCTTAAACTTGCATCCTACGGTATAAATTTCATCTTTAGTATTATTGATATAAGGTGCCTCTAATCCAATATGAGGATTTTCTACTTGAACTAATTTCTCCATTGTTTTTAACCAATATTGTGTGCAATCAGGGAAAGGTTCCTCTACCTTTATCAACCCTAATAATATTATAGCACATCTTGCTTTAATTGTCAAGGTTGAAAGTGCTCTTAATATAAATTGAGCATTTCTATAAGGAATGTATTCTATTTCTGTTTTGTAAACAGGCATTTCTAATTCAATATAGTTAAGAATTTTATCTTTTACTAATTCAATTATTTTTCTTGCCGCTTTTGTTTCTTCTTGATTATACTGAGTAACAATATGTATTACCGTCAATTTATTAGGTAATTTATCAATAAAATCATAAAGCAACACAGTGCTATCATACCCACCGCTATATAATAAATAAAATTCGCAATTATCCATTTTATGCCAACTTCCTATAGTTAATAATAGTTACTTTTTTCTTATATTTTCTTAATTGCTGAATCATATTCCAAGTACCTCTTGAAACACCATCCCAAAATATAATTCCTTCTGTAGCTTCCTTTGCCATTTCCTCGTTCCTTTTTAATGGAGCTACTTTAGAGGGATAAGTTTCATAATCAGGGGGAAATTTTACACATTTCAAATTATGAGAAGAAGCATAAACCTCTCCCATTGAATCTGCTCCTTTAGCATTACCACTAATTATAATTACTTGTTCACCATTTATATGAAAATCTAAAACATCACATAATAATCTATAATCATTAAATTCTCTTGTACCAGCCACAACTATTTTTCTCATTTATTCAACACCCTTTCAATTAAAAATTCTGTAGCATTTTCTGTTATCCCCATATCATATAAAGATTTTGCATCTAATAAAATTAAATTCTTCTCTAAATATTCATCTGCATTTAAATTTCTGTCATCTATATAAACATCTGCATAAATCTTTCTTGTAGCAGATAATTGATTTCTTAATTCAAGAGTCGGAGCATACCTTTGTAAAGTTTCTTCTACATCATTATTAACTGCATCAAATTTTAATCCAAATAGGTTATTGCACCAACTTACAGCTTCTTCTAATTGTTCACCACCTCTGCAAGTAAAAAGAATTATTTTATTTCCCATTTCTTGCAAAGCTATTAAAAGCTTAATAAAATTAAAACGACAAGAAAAATATTTATCACCTTTCCACCCTCGATAATACCCAGTAACAGGCTCACCTATTTCTGGATACTTATTTTCACATAATGTTCCATCAAAATCTACTGCTATAATTTTCATGTTTTATTACTCCCATCCATAAAATTCCTTAAATTCTTTGCTAATTTTATTTTTTATCATTCCCACTCATCCCTATCATTAACTTCCTTAAAAAAATATAGAAAGTTTCTACCTGCCATATTAAACAATATTGGACAGTCAAAAGTATCTGCCACTCTAACAAAAACTCTTTCATTTCTTTCCATTGCTCTTCGTGGCGTATAAGTATAGAAAAATTTATTTTGTCTTAACTGCTTTATATCTAAGGGAGTTAATGAACTATGTTTAAAGATACTATATAAAGTATCTAGGTCGTTACTTCTCAATTTAAATTTCTGCATTTTAATCTTCCTTATAATTAAAATAGAGGCGTAGCCTTGACTACACCTCTATTATATCATAACTGCTCTTGCTTGTCAAGTAACTTATCTAACTTTTCTTCAATTCTTGCTTGATTCTCTAATATTTGCTTAAAATATACACTATCCTGCTTTCTTAGTTCTTTCATTATAACATCATTTTTAGTTTGTTGTAAATTTTCTATGTAGTTTAATATGCCTAATAAATCACCCAAAGCTCCTAAAGTATCCAGAAGACTATTATTATTTCTGTTATTATTCATCTTTAACTACATATTTGTAGTATCTATAAGCCTTTCCTTCTGGAACATCTACATCCTCAATGAACGCTTTAGAGAGTTTCGCCGCCATTGTAATATCTTCACCGATAACTGTGTTGTAATCGCTGTAGTACATATTAATAACATAGTAAAAATCCCAGAGGTTTTCAGTGATGCCGACAATCCTAGCAGCCTCATCAGTACGCTCCTTGCTCCATTTCTCGCCAGTTGTACCACCTGCATTTATCATCTCACTAACGGCTTGTTTCGCTAAGTCCTCATCAAAATGCTCGCCATTAACACATAAATAAATGTCTTCTTCTATATCTTCATAAACTTCTTTTAAATCTGTTGTAGGATATTTTAATCTACATTTTAATATTTCAACTAAATCATCAATCCAGTTTTGCTTCTTCGTCAGATGCATTAACGACTTCTTCATGTGTGACACTTTCTATTCCCCCTAATGCTTTACTGATAGGCTCGCCTATATACTTATCTGTAAGCTTATTTACTAATTCCCCACCTTGATTGCTTACTTTTATTAACTGTTTTCTACCTGATTCTGTCAATGCTAGATAACCAACACCAAAACCTAACATTAAGGACACTAAATCTAGTTTCATAGCTAATCCTCCTGTCTATTAATTACTTGGAACAGGCTCAGAAGGAGGTGTTGCAGGATTAAATACAGTATTTACTCCGCTAGTACAGTTTGGAATAGAACACAGAATAGTAGCTGTTAAAGCTGTTGTGTGAAATCTGATATCATAGATTTTTCTTGATTTTAATTGGTCAGAAAAAACAGCGTTTCCACAACGGTCTAATAATAAAACAGAAGCATCGCCAATAGTTAATTTTACAGGAACTGCATTTCCATTTGTACTTACAGGAATTGCCTGTTGTATTAATAACTTCTCACATTGACCATTATAAATAGTTCTGCTTGGAACCACGATATCAATATCATTAGCTTCTGATGTAATAGAAGTAGAGGCTAAAATATTTGTACAATTACAATTCATTAATAATCACCCCTTAATATAAAAAGAGAGGTAGGCATACCGCCTACCCCTCAATCACGCAAATAAGCGGAACTTCAAAAGATTAGTTGCAACATCCATTAGGAATTGGAGAACCACAAGTTACAAAACCTTGTGCATAGTATGGAGGACGTTTCGGAACATTGCAAGACAAGTCTGCAATTTCAGATTTTAATACGCCAAACATAGCTTCGTTCTGTCTTTCCAGTGCATTAAATTTAGCATCACTATAGACACGATTTTCCAGAACCACATTTTTAGTTCTTTCTTGTGCCAGTTGGTCACGCAGATTTTGATATTCATAGAAATCAATTTTAGTTCCAAGAGCATTAGCTAAAGCCATTGCCTGTTCTTGAGTTTGTTTTGCAGTGTTTTCAATCATGTATTGAGTTCTAGCTGTATCAATGATTTGCTGTTTTTCTACTTGACAGTTAGAAACTACACTACAACCAGCGCATTCTCCACCTCTGCCACCAAACAGACCACCATTACCCCATCCTCCAAAAATCATAAAGAACAAGAAGATAAGAATGATAAAGCCCCAATTCATTTTTTCATCCACTTAAAACCACTCCTTAAAATATATAACTAAAGTATTACTACTTTAATCTTTTAAGCCTTTCTTCAAAAGACCTAATCTCATTAGAAATATTTTGATTATTAGGAGTTTGTCGTGGCGTAGGAGCTATTGCTCCAAGACTATTAACTGCTTGTTTTATAGACTCTGGTGGGTGTCCTAACGCTGTTAAAACTCTAGCAACATTTGGATTATCTAATGTTGCTAAGGCTTTTGTTAAAGATTCTGTTCCACCATTTTCATTAACTGCTTTTATAAAGCCCTCTTTAGAATTGCCATAGTTATTTGCCAGTTGCTGTGCCTTTGCTATAGCTTCCTCTATTTGTGGGGAAATTTTTATCCCCAGAGCTTTCAGTATACTTAATAGATTCATTTGAATCCCCCTTATGTTGAACTGTCTTCATTTCTCTTATCTCATTACGTAATTCACTAACTACAGACATCAATTCTGCAATAGTTTCTTCTGATGTTTTAGGAGGTACTATATCTCCTAACTCTACTAATCGTTGATAATACTTTTCAGCTTTATCTAAAGCTTCTTGCGCTGTCTTCTGTAAAGCAGTATAAGCATCATTTGTAACACCAACTTGTTGTCTTTCACCATATACACTATAAGAATAAATAAAGCCATTTTCAACATAAGCTGAAAAATAATTTTTAGCTACTTGTGTAGCTGTTATATTAACAGAGTTTAAATCCATACATTTATTCTCCTTTTAAACACAACTCTTTAAACATAGGCAGTGTTTTTACCCAAGAACAAAATTCTTTCCATTCATCTGAACGATGGGTATTTCTCTGATGATAAATAGATAATAATTGTAAATAATTTGTAGTCATTCGTGCTGTCATCTGCAATCCCATAGGAATATTAGATAAACAAGCATCTATGCCAATCTCACCTTTTTTATAAGCATTTACATATCTTTGTGAAATTTTTAATAATTCATTATCCACTAAAGGACAATGTTTATCTAAATCAAGCATTGTAATACGATGCATTTTGCTCATTGAACTTATAAAATCAATATAGTGATATCTTTGTAACTGTTGCCATGTATACTGAGGCAAAGTTAAATCAAATTGTACTGTAATTCCCTTTAAAGCACAATTATGTCCGCTACCTAAAGGAGAATTGCCTAATCTAATACCTCTTTCTATATGTTTATTACTGCCAGATTTATTTTTAATTATTTTTTCTGTCGCTTCTACTTCCTTTAAAAATTCCTCTTCATTTAATTCTGTAGATAACATAGGATAGCCAGAGGCTATTAAGCTCTCTGGCAAACCATATATTCTAACATTTTCTATCTTCATACTATACTCCCATTATACCATAAAAATCCATATTTGTCAATAGATTTTTACTATTTAATTTCTAATAATTTATGTATTTGTAATCCTAATTTAGCTTTTAGTTTATCTTTCATTAACCAACCCATTATTTCTCTTGCTAATTCTAAATCACAATTCACAGGAGAAAAAATAAGGCTTGCTTTAGTTTTATATTTCTTTAAAATCCGTTTTGCTTCTTCATAATCATGGATATTAGAAATAACAAACTTAACTTCATCATTTACTTTTAGCTCTCCTAAATTCTTATAACAATTTAAATCTGGTGCTAATACTGTTCTGCTACTAGGTAATTTAACATCCATACAATATGAATAACTTCTTACATATTCACAATGCTCTATAGGAATTGTCCCATTTGTTTCTACTGTAACAATATAATCATTATACAATAATTCATAAACTAAAGGCATAGTTTCTTCCTGCATTAAAGGTTCTCCACCTGTAATACAAACATATTTATTTCCTAATGCCCCTATCTTATCCATTACCAATCCTAAATGCATCTTTATTCGTTTGCCTGTCATTGAATGTTTCTCATCACAATACTTACAAGCATAGCTAGGAGACATCTCAAATAAATTGCAACCAAATAATCTAACAAAGGTAGTAGGATAGCCTGTATACTTCCCCTCACCTTGAATACTACTAAAAATCTCTGTAATATACATTTACTGTGACTCCCATATTACCCTATTATTATCCGTTTCGGCTAATTCTATTTTGGTCAGTTTAACTTTTAAACTATTATCCTCTATTAAGGCTTCTACTCTCCATGCCATATCTAAAACTAACATTTCTGCGGTAGGATTATAAAAAAATCTGTTTAAATCTGAATGGTCATAGAGCTTTGTTATTTCATTTATAATATATCTCTTTATAGCTCCAAAATCTTCTACCATACCACCATCTTGTACTTCTCCTTTTAAAAAGATAGTATACTTATAAGAATGTCCATGTAGTTTAAGGCATTTTTCATTAAATGCTGTTGGATTTACTAAATGATGAGCGGCTTCAAAACTACTGCTAACTGCTAATGTGAGTTCTTGGTTCATAGTATGCCTCCTTAAAATAAAAGCCCACCATTTAGGTGGGCTATGACTGTTATACTCTAGTCAGAGTTATCTCAATGATACGAAGAATTTCAAAATTGTACGTTCTTCACCATCAATTTCAACAACGTCAAATCCAATTCTAGTAACTACATCGTATCCTGCCACAGCTAAATGCCCTCTTGAAATAGCAATAGCTTTACATGTTTGATTAATGGCACTAGCTCCGATTGCTTGCAATACTACATCTTTTGGTGCTGTATCTCCGTCACCTTTCAATGTGTGGCTGATTGAGCCTGCTACACTTTTTGCATTACTTGTTGAAGAAACTTTAAATAAAGCTGTTTTTTCCATTCTATCTTCCTCTTTCCTTTTATAGCCCTTTACAGGCTTTTTTAAAATTATTACAAATATTATTATATCACATTTTTGTCTTTTTGTCAAGACATTTTTTGATTATTTTTCCATCATCTAGAATATCTAAAAAATCTTTTAAACGTAAAAATACAAAATCATCTGCTTCTGCTATTCGCTTGCCATTTTCATTTTTCTGCGTTCTATGCATAATGACTATAGGTAGTTTACCTTCAATACAATCGCTTTCAGCTTGCTCAAACCATGTATTAACTTGCCATCTATTTTGATTTTTTAGTTCTAAATGTAATTTGAAATCGTAATCTTCATTTAGATTAACTAAGTCTCCTCTTAACAAAGTATTGGCTGAGGATTTTTGAAATCCACCACTGGAAGGAACTCTTGAAAAATCTAAATCAGGAAATCTTTCGCCCAAAAGCTTCCTTACCTTTGATTCATAAGATGCCCCTTTTCTCCTGCTGGATTTAGCTTTTTTGCTTAATTTAATCCGATTTTCTAACTCTACTATTTCTTTCGAATCAGGTTCATATCTTTTTAAAAGTTCTAACCGTTCTTTAAGAACATCTACTTGCTTCACTCTACACCAACCCTAGCACTTCTGTTAGCATCTGTAAAGTCTACTCCACGTCTAGATAGCTCTCTACTAATATTAAATTTTAAATCTTCTAAGCTATCTAATACATCTTTTAAATAATCAAGTCTTTCTTGCAAATATATCACCCTTTCCATTGCCTCTTTAGCGGAAGGATATTCTGCAAGTTTTAATTCTTTTTCTGTAAGACTCATTTTCACTGGAAAACTTTTATAAATTAAAGCTTTTTCCATATTTAACTGACTCTGTGCTTCCCTTAAATACGCTCTTGTTTGAGATATTAGCGTTCTTACATATACCCTTTGCTGTACTGTAGCATGAAGATACCTTCCTATTTCAGCGGCAGGTAACTCATCTAAATATCTTGGCAATTTTAAATAGTCTCTTTCAATATTCTCATTGGAGAAAGGGGTTACACCTTCTTGTGAAAGTTGACTTTCAATCTTGTCAATTAAAGTCACCATAAATACCTACTCCTATCATATGTGAATCTTTGAAGTTTGATGCTCCCCAAAAGTATACTGGTGCTTTTTTAAGCTTCACGTTTGCACTCATTGCTGGATTCCCATTAAAATCAATTCCCAATCCTAAACCAAAATTAGGCTGTAATGTCGTTGTCTTAATTTTATATTCTATCTCTATATCTCTATCTATATTAACAGCATCTTTTTTAAACTCAAAATTTTCTTTAGTATCAGGAACAATTTCAATCTCTTTACCATTTATATTAGCTTTAAATTTATAATTATCTTTTATGTTTAAATCCGCTTCTGTTTCATCTTTTTTTTCTATTACTTGAACTTTCGCTTGTTCCTTAATACTTGAATCTAATGTAATTTGAGGACGTTTTATATCCTCAACTGTTAATTCGCCATTATCAATATTTACTGCTGATTTATAAATAATCTCTGGCGGTTTGTTATAAAAATAAAAACACGCTACACTTAAAAAAATGCATAATATCCAAGCATACTCTTTAAATATTTGCCATACTTTCATAAGTTAAAAGCTTTGCCCCGAACCATAAAATTATAAAGGCATAAAAAAGCAGTAACTAAATAAATTGCGCCAAATAGCCAAATTAAAACTGGACTAAGTGTTAATGGCAAAAAAGTATATATTAAATAAGGCACTACACAGAAACAAAAACTGAAAGCCACACAAACAATAGACATTACTATTACCCCTAATAACATGCCTAATCCATAAAATACCTTAGAAAGAATTTTATTCACTATAACACACTCCTTTATATTTACAATTTTTACAACTACCGCTTTTTGTACTGCCCTCTGGTCTATCAGGTATTCTGTTTTTTGCTATACATTCATTCAAAAAAGTATATTTACTTTTTATCTCTTGCATTATACTCTCATCCCAATAAACAATAAATTCTTTAATCTCTTGTGTATTTTTATTTTCATACAAAAAATCAATGCTATCTATTGGAGTGGTTTTGTAATCTTCTATAAGATTTAACATTTTTAAAAAGCCTTGTTTTCTGCTTTTCCGCTCTTTTACTTTTAAAGATTTATCTAAAGATAAGTAATATTTATTAGCAAGTTCTTCCCCACAAAAGTCCTCACTCTGTATTGCTTGCCTTATCGTTTCAAAACAATACATATAAATTGAAGCTTGTTTTATATGTTCTGGTTTAGGTTCTAATAATCCTACATATTCACAATGATTAATTGACTTTATCTCTAATACACCTAAATGTCCATTAATTAAAGCCAATCCATCTGCATTCCCCAATATTTGTAGTTCTGCATTAAATACTGGTGGCTCTTCTTGTAATAATAAACCAGATTTTATTAAACAATTTTGTATCCTAGTATGAACATCTTTACCATTATGAAATACTCGTTTTGTTCTTGGTTTTATTACATTTGTACAATCATAAAACTTTCTAACATAATAAAGAGACCTTACACAATCTTTTATCCCACTAGGACTATTAAAGCCATGTTTTCTTCCTTCATCATCTTTTTCAGTTAATAAATAAGAGTCTATTGCTGTTGTTAAAGGGCAATTTGACCCCTTCATAATAGAAAACAGGCTAGTAGCTGAACCTCTTACTTTTAACCGCTTCATTACATAACCTCGTATAATACTTTTTCATTCTTTAAGAATACTTCTTCTGAAACTAAAAACCAAGTTTCAGGAACTAATCTATAGTTATGAACACTAAATCCTATAGCGTTCTCATTTTTATTTAAACTCTTTAAATCTTCTTTATAGTCTAAAGCTATACTTCTACCTTTTACTAAAGTATCAATAACCTTTACTTTAAATAATTTAAAGATTAAAGAGGCTTTTAACGAACAGTCCTTTATTCTAAAGACTACAAATCTCTCATTCTTGCAATCAAAAACTAATAAAGGGCTTCTTAGTCCGTCCTTTATAGCTTCCTTTGCAATTTTAGCTAAAATCTTTTGTTCCAGCTTATAGAAATCTTTATCAGTAGTCTTACACTCAACTAAATATTTTGATGTTCTTACATCACCCTTAGCTTGCCATAAAGAACCACTAGCCATTACTGTTTTTCCACCTAATATTTTTGCTACATCTTTTTCTTGTTTATTACTTTTGTACTTTGTTGTTCCTTTTCTCGCCATGCTTTTTATCACCTATTCCCTTGTACTGGTGGTGGCTTCCAAAAGATACAATATGTTTCTTCACCCTTAATTAAATCATACTCTGTAACATCTGTATTTATACAGCCTCTATCATAAAACCAACAATTATGACAAGAAGCTGTATAATACCCTCGCCTTACCAGAATATCATATAAAAAAGAGTTATAGCCTCTATTGTATATGCTCATCTGATGTTAACACCTTTTCCCTTATCTCTTCAAATAAAGCTCTGTTAGAACGCAATAATTTAATTAAATTATCTTGCCCCTGTGATAACTGCTCACCATTATAGTAATACCAGCCACCTCTACGCTCAACTATTCCTAACAATACTGCAATCATAATTAATGCTTTTTCGTTATCTATGTCCCCTCTCTGGATATAATCACAGGTGTCTGTATAAATATCATACTCACCTGTTCCATAAGGAACACCAGCTTTATTTTTTTCGATTCTAAATTTGATTGTCTTGCCTACAATTCTTTTTGTTTCTCCACTGCCTACTGCAATAGTATCACCCATACGTAATCTAATCTCTAAAGTATTCGTAAACCCAGTGCTTCTACCACCTGTTGTATACTCTGGGCTTCCATACATCACGCCAATTTTCTCTCTCAACTGATTAATTGCGACAACTGTAGAAGGAAGTTTTCCCTCCCGCTCTAATGCGTTATTAAACAACTGAAATTTACCATGATACTCACCTAACATTTTAGGCTTGATTCCCATTTGATAACTTTCATCAAAGTCAGAAGTTAATACTTTAGTTGGTAGTAGAGCGGCATAAGAATCAATAACAATCAATTCTACTCCTGCTCTCTGCAAGGCTATAGCTATATCTAAAGCTTCTTCCATTCCATCAGGTTGACAAAATAAAAGTGACTCTAAATCTATGCCGTTTTCTATTGCCCATTCTTTTGTAAGACTACCTTGTTCCGTTTGTATCAAAGCACAAGTTAAAGGAATATCACCATCTTCTGCTACAATTTCTATATCTTCGCCATCAACTGTAACAAGTTTCTTTTTCATTTTTTGAACATTAGCAATCATCTTATAAGCTAATAATGATTTACCAGTAGAATAAGCTCCTGCAATAGTTATTAATCTTCCAGAAGGTATTCCACCACCAATTACATAATCTAAAGCTACACTACCTGTTGAAATCTTATAGGACATCTGCTCTTTAATAGTTGCCCCTAAACGTATAGCGTTCTTACCATGCGCTTTATTTATAGTCTTTACTAACTGCTTTAAATCTGGCAAAGTATCACCCCTGTAATGTCATCTTGCCTAGTTTCTCTTCAATTACATCAACACAATCAGAATAATCTCTAATAACAATTTCTAACTTATCCTCTAATCTACTTAAACGTATACCAAGAACATTTGGCACTAAACCTTCTGGGGCTACACTTTCAACTGAAATGGTCTCCCCAACAACACACTTTTGTAAACGATTATTTATGTCTTCAAGCATCCCTACTTGTGCTTCTAAAAGTTTTAAAACTTCTTCATATTCACCTAAAGATGTTTTAGAAACAGAAGCATCTCCTCTGTAAACTAAATCATCTACCATCTGTCCGCCCACTTTAATTGTCATATTCTTTACCTCCTTATTATACCACATAATCTTATTTTTGTCAAGCATTATTTTGCTTCACTATAAGTTCTACCTATATCTCCTACTGCTTCCAATGGAATTGTTAAATTTATGCCCCTACTTGGTAAACAATTTTCCATATGAAAAGTTAATCTCTGCTTGCATAATTCTGCAAACTTTTTAGGACAAACCATGACTATCTCCATAACGTATGCTTAAAAACACACTCGACTATATCATACATCTGCACTATGCCTCCCCGCTTCCATTTAAGGATGTCAACCCACTTTGCATTTCAACAAAGCCGTACTCTACTCACTTCTCAAATAGTAGTAATGTGCAGTTCCTACTATTCTATGCTTTTGTTAGTCTGTGAGGGTGAAATGCTCTCATTTCCTCCCTGCTGATTGGCTACACACTTTCGTGATATACAGTATATTATCACTCTTTGGTAATACTGTATTTTTGCGTTCCAGCATATCGAAGAGTTTAAACACGACAAGTTATTTGACTAAAGTTTATCGTGTACATTAAGTATTTGTCTTGCTCCAATAGATTTTAATACCACATCATTATCCACATCTATCTGTGCTAATGTTGTGCAATCTGCCGCCGCCCCTTGTGATTTTGAATTAACCGCTAATCGTTCATAGTATGAACGTGTTCTACCATCTTGGGAATTTATCCCCCACAAGTGACGTTTATGCCCAGAAAATAATGTTTCTATATAACCATTCTTTCTAGCAAATTGAATTAAATCTCTATCATATTTTTTTAACCCTGCAAAACCTTCAAAATACCTATCTATATATTCTTGTGCGGTCTTTTCATCTATTTCTAGATTTCTTGCTACCGCTATTTTTGAACCGCCATAATCTACCATTCTGTTGTCTCTTGTTGCCAAGAGTGTCGGACTATACCTTTAGGAGCTTGCTCCTATCCCCCATTAAATGTATTCGATTGATTTATGTTTTAACATAGCCGATACATTATAAGTCTCTACACCGCTGTTTTCACAGAGTTCGGCACGGTATTGACCTGTTAGGCTTTCACCGTTTTGAGAGGGATTTTACTTCACCCTAGATTTGAGCGAAACCTACAGTCTTAGCCACATTTCTTTTATGTGGTGCTAATTTCTTAATTGAATTTGGGTCTGCATCTGCTAATTCTGGAAAAATAATTGTTGCTACTGTTCCATGTGGGTCAAGTTTCTCTTTTAACATTTTAATCAACAATGGGTCTTTTGAAAAATGCGCTGTTAAAAACTTTTCCAGAGCATGATAATCTGCCGCAATAATTACTTCATCTTCATTGTCAGCTATCATTAAACTTCTTATTTCAAATTGTATCCAAAAATCATAGTAACTTCTATCTTCACCATCTTTAGGCTCTTCTAAAGGCTTAGGAAGCTGTTGGTCAATTATGTTATCACGAGGCTCTTTATCCTCGCTTCTCCGTCTTTACCATTGTACGGAGTTCAGACTATATCTTAGCCATGCCTTTCGGTTTAGGCTCTGCCCATTCGTGGAGATTTCAACTAATATAGTCTACTTTCTCTAGTCGTTACACTTTTTAGTTATCACTAACTAACTTAGTTCGGTATTGTCCTTTTATTGGTGGAGTTTCACCGAGTTAGAGCAGTTAATTTTTCTAGGAATTTCTTGCCTAGCGAACCATCTGTTTAGTTCGGTTCAGAACAACTTAGCCTAAATGATGATGTATTATGACTAATAAACCCATTTGAAATAAAACTATGTGTTTCGGGTAGAGTAAAGTCATAAACATCTGCCCTTCCTTTATCTATTTCTTTAACCTTTACCCAAATTAATGAATTACCTTCATCTACTAAATATTGACCAGAAATTCTTTGATACTCAAAATCTTTATACTTTTTCTTTTGAACAAATCCTACGATATCTCTAAACTTTAAATATTCTCCATTAGTTAATGTTAGCATATAAACATTTCCAGTATAAGTATTGAGATGTCTTGCCCCACCAATAATACCTAAATTCAATAGCAATGTTTGAAGTTGAAGAAGACTTTGCTCATTTGAAACAGTAAATCTTAGCTGTTTTTTATTAGATTCTTCTACAAAATAACTATCTAATGTCATTCCTTTTATGAAAGCTATTACAACACTTCTTGGGGACTGTAAAATAATATCAGGAATAACTTTGTTTGTGCATCCTCTTTTAAGCTGAAAAGCTTTCTCAATACTAGCAAGTCTTTTAGCACTAATTCTAATATCAAAAGAATTTCTATGAGGATGACAGTCACGAACATGTGCTTTTATTCCAAAAAGTCTTAAAGACAATTCTTGTATACGATTTATTACACAGGAATCTCCATTAGTAAAGCAAATAGTAAAAGTACCATTTGTGTCTGATAAACACCCATCTGCATAATACATCCCCATAAACTCTGCCACATCTTCATCTAAAATTTCTGGTAATTTAACTTGCTTAAATCCACTACGCATTGCAACATATTCATATTCAAGTTTCTGATAATCTTTAGCAAAAAAATTATAACCATAAGGGACTGCTACATAAGTTTCAGTATTTATCTCATCTAAACGCTTGAAAATTTGAGCATCCTTTTTCTTATATAAATTTTTAAAACGACAACTATTCCTATTAAGGTATAAATCTTTTGAAGAATATTTATTACATATTATTGGGTGATTTTCAGTTCCTTCGATAGTAACCCCTAAAGCAGTACGAATTTTTATAGTATTCCTATTCTCATATTTAACTATATGGGAAGTCTTTTCAGGTTCTAAATTTCGATTTAATAGCGTATAGGTTTTAGAAACAAATTCACCATCAACTAAAGCATCTGTTACTAAATCCTGAATGCGGAACAATCCCCTATCTGTAGGAATTAAAGTGTTTGCTACAAGACAACCATTTTGGTTGAAGCTTGGATGCACTTTTCCGTCACAATATATTTTTTCTTTTATACCCAGCATAAATGCTGTATACAATTTTGTTAATTTAAAATAATCTTGTAGAAGTTTAATTAATTTATGCCCATCTTCTCTTTTGGGGGTTTGTCTTAATAATTTCTTTAGCGCATCTTTATCTGTTTTTGGTGTTCTTAATACCATATCTCTTGATTTCCCGCCCTCTGTCCATGCGATAGGCTTAAAACCAAAATTTAATGCTACTAAATCTTCATTAAAAGACTCTTTATATTCCCCTGTTTTCTTATCCTTTAATTTCTTTTTAAAACCATATAATATCTCAAATAACTGTTGACCACTGTTAATATTAAATTTAGCTCCTACTACTTCATATATCTTGTATGTTAATTCTTCTAATTTTTCTTCCGCTAACTTTATCATACCTTCAAGTTTTTCTGTGTCAACTTTTATTCCGTTGCGCTCCATTTTCCATAAAACTTTCATAAATGGCATACGCACTTCTCTAAAATACTCGTAACCGCCATCTTCTTTTAAAGCATTGAGAATTGGCTCATACATTTCTCTCATAAAATATACGTCTTCTGCGGAATACTGCGCCCCTATTGGAATCTGAACGTGCTGGAAACTAGCATTGCTATTAGAAGCCAATCCTAAAAATTTCTTTTCTTCTTTAGTAACTGTCATAATAGTATCTTTAAAATGAGATTTTTTTACAGAGAAAATTGTTTCAGTTACTGCTTCTAAATTCTTCTCTTGTTCTTCATCTAAAGTATGTACAGCTATTTGTGTATCAGTAAAAGTATTTGTTTCAAACACTTTTACTATATCTACACCTTCATTTGCAAATAAATGTAAGTCAAATGAAATATGATGGGCTATATACTCTTTCCCACCATTTTCCATTAAAGGCTTTAATCGTTTCATAAAATCAACAATATCCATATTATAATATTCTCCTGAAAACTTTTCTGGTAAAAAATCAGGAAAATTTTTAGCATCATTAAATACCGCTGTATTTTTACGATAATCAAATCTGCCACAGCCAACATAGTCACCTTCAAAGTAGTGCCTGAAAGGAACATAGTATACTTCCTTGCTGACACTATCTTCAAAGGCTACTGTTAATCCTACTGCATAATCTTTACCCTTATATCTTACATCTAATCCAGAAGTTTCAAAGTCAAAGAAGATTTGTTTCGCTCGTTCATATTCCTCAAAAAACCTATCAACATTATCTTTGTTGACAATAGTTAATTTAAAGAATCTTTGATGAAACAAATAATCACTCCTTATTAATTAACTTCTTCCATTTTTTACTTGGCTTGAAAACAAACCTGTTAAAAGGTTTTCTATCTTGAAAAGTCTTAGTATGAATGTTATAAGAAGTTTTTATATCTTGTTGTCTAGATACTAAAGAAAAATATCTAGGCAAAATCAACCCAGAATATTCTTCTAATACCCCTTCCATACCTTTACAAAACATTTTAATAATATTGTTTGCTTCTGTTGAAGTAATATTATTTTGCTCTGCTATCTTATTGATTAAAGTCTGTCTATCTGCTACTGCTCCCATTTCTAAACCTTCCTGTAGTCAATAATGCTTTGCAGGTCTTATTAATAATTCTCTCTATCAACTCACCCTGCACTTTATCTTCCTTGTTAATACTTAAATCTATATAATAAAGGTGCAATAATTCGTGCAATATGCTCCACTCAACATCATCACTGCCATATATAATAGCATCTTCGTCAAGCTCTGGGGTACTGTTTATCCGAATTATTGCCCTCTCCATAGAAGGGCTAGAAGAAATACTTGCTAATGCTGGGTAGCCCAATAAATATTCAATATCCCTATTATTTGCATATGTAATAACTATATCCCAATGACTAAGTCCTAAAATTTTCTGCCAATACTTCATACAAGAATCTAATGCTTTTTGAGACCATTTAGCCATTAATCCACTTCCCTTATCAGAACTCTGCTAAATCCTGCTGGACGAATAGGCTCTGGCTCTTCCAAAACTGTTGCAGTATCGAAAGAAGTGTCTTCAACACCATAAAATGGGAATTTCTTTTCAATGATTTCATAATAATCAAGCCCTCTATATTTATCAGGCAGTAATTCCTGAATCTTTTCTTTCGCCGCTTCGTTTAACTCTCCAATAGCAAAAATATCTTTATCCAAATATGGATATTTCTCAAAAATCTCTGCTCCTGCTTTGTCAAACAAATAAGAAATACTTGGTTTCTGTCCCATACGTGTTGCGTAATAAGGCGCATCTAACAGCCCATAACGCTGTCTATTACGCTCAATAATGCCGCAATCGTTACCCCTTAAAAGGACAGCCACCGCTTTATCAAACTCCACTTTTTCCCCTGTTTTTTTGCTGATATAGCTACCTTGTCTGCCATCTACTACTAAATAAGCTGATTTGAAGCTTCTAGGTGCTCCCACCTGACACAATGGACAATCTGGTTCACAAGTGCAAGCATAGTTATTGTATCTGCCACCTTCTTGAACATTGTGACTCCAAAAACTGATAGGTTCATCAGTTAAAAATCTAACTGGCGCATCAGGATTATCCCTCGCTGTTAAAAAATAATCTTTAATATACCCACCTTTTTTAGTGGTCTTTTCTACTTCTGCCCTTGCCTGAAATCCTCTTTTAAAAATTGAAGCTACCATTCTTTTCTCCTATTCTATTTTTCTTAATTTTAATCTTGGATACATCTCTAAATTAGTAAACATATAATCTAACTGTTCTTTATTCATGTCTTGAACATCTTTACAATTTTCTGGGTAATTCACAATACTAAACACAAACTCATTCTTACATAGGTCGTATATGCGTTTACAGCCGTTCTGACCAGCTTTATCTCCGTCTAAGGCTAATATTACCTTTTTAATATTAAAACTCCTCAGAAGTGAAATTTGAGCGTCTGAGATACTACAAGTTAATATGGCTAAAGCATTTGCGTAACCATGTTTTTGTAGCCATAGAGCATCTAATACTCCTTCTACTAAAATGACAGTATCATTGATAGGTCTAAACAAATTCAAAGGAAACAAAATTCCTGAACGTGGGAAATTATCATATACATAATATTTAGGGGCTTTACCATAAATATTCGCATATTCTTGTGTTTTATCATTAAGCACTGCTCTACCTATAAACCCACATAATTGCCCATCTTCCCAAAATACAGGAATAGTAATTCTTTTCTTTTGCGAATCCCAGCCAAATAAAAACCTTTGTTGGTCTTCTGGGCTAAATCCTCTTTCAATAAAGTATTTATGGAATACTTGCCCGCTGTGAAACGCCCCCAATGAAGAATTAGATAAAACAAATCTTTCCTCTTGCTCTGGAACTTCTTCGTATTCTCGTAAAGGAACTTCTTCAACTTTCTGCGCCTGTTCTCCAATTATTTCATCAAGCTTTAACCTAGCTTCGGCATATGAGATGTTTAAACATTTTGCTATTAAGCCAATTATTGTTCCGCTCTCACCACAGCCAAAACAATGATAACATTCTTTTTCAGCGTTTAAACCGAAAGAAGGTCTTGTATCTTGATGAAAACAACAAGATGCCATAATATCATTACCTACTACTTTGATATTCTTTATATTTAATGCTTCGCATACAGTTAAAAGTTCTTCTATTCTCATGCTACTCAATCCTTTGTATTTGTTTTACCGCTATTGGTGTCCTTTTCTTTTCTTCTTCCACATATAATAAATCATGTTTCATTTCAGTAAAATCCCAACTCATTTTAAAAGGTGGCTTCCATTCGCCATCACGCACTTTTAAAGTTACTATTTTTATCTCTTTCTCCGCCTTATCTGTTTTATCTTGCTCTAAACCATAAACAGCATCCGCTTCTTGGGCTAAGGCTTTGACATAAGAAATATTACTTAATGTCGCAGTCTCTCCCTTTAACTGTGAGGTGCAAAGAATTGGGACTTTTCTGTTTCGAGCTAATGCTTTAAATCCTCTCCATACTTCTAAAATTCCCCGCCAGTCATCATCCTCAGAATCATCAGCCATTAAATAACCACCATCAATTAAACAGACATCTGGCTTATGTAAATCAATGGAACTTCCACAAGATATTACACCGCCCTCGACTAATTCAACAATTAACTTATCTTTATATTTTGGTGCTTCTTCTAAAAGATACTTATAATACTTCTCTTCTTCTTGTGGCGATAACTGACCATCTTTAATACGAGAGTAGCTTATCCCTGACCATACTGCATCAATTCTGTCTATTAATTGAGCTGGCAACATTTCTTTAGTTAAAAACAAAACCTTATATCCCATTTTTGCCATTGCTACAGCAATAATGCACAAGAGCCACGTTTTACCAGTTCCTGTGTATCCTAAGAAAGTTATAAGGTCTAATTCTTTAACCCCACCTATCTGTTTATCTATCGGCAATAAACCTATAGGCATCCCAGAAATGCCACCTGTTTTTTGCCGCTCTTTGTACTGCTCAAAACGCTCTTCTGTTCTTTCACCTATTTTACAGGTATCGTTAAGAACAATTTCAGAATCAATATTTTGTATTAGTTTCTGTAACTTCTTAACTGCTTCTTCTGTATTCAATGAGTTTATATCTGTTTGCACAGAAAGTATTGTGTCCCTTAATAAATTATGCTTAACTTTATTTCTTAATTCATCACAATAAAATTCAAATGGCTCTGCTACCCTTCCAGTAAAGTCAAGCTCTGGAAATCTTGCTTTTAATGACTCTGCACTAGGGATATCACCATATTTGATTTTAAAGTCTGAAATATAATTAAACACTCTCTTATAAGCTGGGTTGAAAAACTTGGCAGATATTCTTTTCTCCGCTACTGTTTTCCAATCCTTAGTTTCTAATAATTTTAAAATAAAATTAGAATCTACGCTCATTTCATCACCCCTAAAAACTCTTGCATTGAAACAGCGTTCTTAGGTAAAAATAATCTATCTCCATCGTCTACATAATAAAGATACTTTAATTCACAAAATCTCTTCAATTCCTTAAAGCCCTCAATAAATTCTAGATTGTTAAAATATAAATACTTTTCAAATAAAAATCCTTCAAGCTCTTTCCATTCATCTGGGTCTTTATAAGTCACTAAATGAATTGAGTATTTTCCGCTTTTCCAAATCTTCATAACAGTATCTAAATGTTGAGGGTTATACTGCATCCCCAAAATTTCATATTTATCTTTAAATAATTCATTAACAAACGTTGTTTTATTGTTAAAAAAACAACTCTCTAAGTTAAAGGCGATAATTGGAAGAGATTGATTAGTTAGTTGCCCTCTTTTCACGTCTTTTCTCCCTTAACTGTCCCGCATTAATTTCACCCTTATCATATAACTTATAACAATTTCTGCACAATGGCAAATGGTCGCATTCCACATATGCAAATACTTCTACAGAGTTACAATTAATGCAGTGGTCACTCTTTACGTTATCTAAATCCACTTTATCACCCCTGTCGTAATTTCTTTATGGCATCTTTATTTCTAAAAGCTTCTCTCCTACCATCATTAGTAGTAAAAGTAACCTGAATGAAAAGATTTAGCATACTGTCAATAGTATATCCATATCTTTTAGTTAATTCTTCCTGCTTTAAATTAGTGCAAATTATTGTTGGTAATCCTTTTGTATCCCTTATCTTTAATATGTTTTCTAATAAAGCTTTTTCTGCTCCTTTTGCTGTATCAACTTCCGCACCTAATTCATCTATTACTAAAAATTCTGAATCATAAACAGAACTTACATCTTGTTGGCTATATGTTTTTCTTATAATTTCATTAAAAGTAACTAAATAACCAGAATAGTAACGAATATACAATTCTTGTAAAATAATGGAAGCTAAGAAACTTTTCCCCGCTCCATTTTGCCCCCTAAATAATAGATTAACACAATCGTTTAACATATCTTTAGGATTAGTTACATAGCCTTGTATAATACTCTTTAATTTAGGCTCTGCAAAATGATAGTCAGATAAAAACTTACCCTGATAGCCACTAGGTATTCCCATTAAATATAAAGACTCTTTGCTTATATATTCACGCATTTTCCCTTCTCTTGTTGGTAAATCAGATGTCAATTTCTATCCCACCATTCTCAGATTCCTCTTTCCAACCCCGCTTAGGAGTTAAACTCTCTCCTGTATAAGCTATTGCTAAATTATAATAACTGCTCAACCAAGCATTTGACATTAAATAAATGCCATATTCCATAAAGGTTTTTTCCCTGCCACCTGCTTTAAAACGGTAATCAGAATCCCAAAGGAAATCAATTATCTTTTTTATTTCATCACTTGGATATGTAGCCATTAATGATTTAATTACAGAGGTATCTTTATATTTAACTACTTGATACTTTACATCATGTTCTTTTGCTTTATCTGAAAAATATTTTATCCAATCATTAGATTTGAACTTACTATAATCTTCTGTTGATTTTACAATTCCACTTTTATCAGAAGTTACTATTGCTCCACCAAATAACTTCTTTGCCTGTGCTTTTGTTACTATCATTTACGTTTTGCTATGGAACGTTCTAGTTCCTTTGCTTCTTGTTCTAAACGATTATCAATAAGTTCTGAAAACAAATCTAATGTTGTATCTCTTTCTTTTTCTAATACTTCTGCTTCCATCCAACAATCAAATTTTGCACTTTCATAATTACCTAAATTCAATGTTACACCTTTTGATAAACCTACTTTTATTGTTTCCATTTTATTCCTCCATTTCTTTATCTGGCATAAACAATCTTTCATTTACTTTTTGTAAAGCAATTTTTACTCGTTCAGAAAATCCAGTCTTTTCAATAGGAAAACCTCTCCTAACTCCACACTCTAAAGCTACTCTAACAATAGCATTTATTTGTTCCTGTGTGTAATAACAAATATTATTTACTCTCACTAGGGCAGGAGGTAAAATACCTGTATTTTCCCAATTACGTAAAGTTAATGAACCTCTAGGAATACCAGCCAATTTAAAAGCTTCTATTAATTTTGCTCTTGTATATAATCGTAGTATCTTGCCATTTATTTTAAATAATTTTCCCTGTAATATTTGCCCTGCGGGTCTGCCTCTTTTAGCTTTCCTCTTTCTCGGCATCCTCGCTCACATCCTTTAAATCTACTATTTTAGTTGAATAACTTAATTTTTCTTTAAACATTTTCTCTGCTACCTCTAATGGTATTACTCCATCTGCGATAAGATGTTCCAATACTTCCATATCATAATAGGCTTCGTATTTTAATACTTTATCTAAAACACCGTAATCTCTTAAAATACTTTCAGCCATATAAGGTATTACATCATAACTTTTTCTTATTTCTCTTTTCAGATACTTATTATCTAAAAAAGGTAAATACTTATTACCGTTTAAATCACTTTTGCCATTAGACTCTACATAAGCATCTAGCTGTTCTTTTAATTCTTTCGCCCTTTTTTCTGCTTCAAGTTTTGTCTTTCTATACATATCATACTGCATAGCTAATTCTTTAAAACGTGAATCATCTATTTCTGCTTCTGAAAAGTCTATAATTTTACATTCAACCATTTTATCATCCGTTCTTTAAGTCTTAACATTATATCATACTTTTTTAGTTTTGTCAAGTGTTTTTAAATAATTTTTGTAATTCCTATTTCTCTATACCACTTATCCCTCTTTATGCCATGCTTATTAAAAATTGCCATAAAGGGATGCCTGTAATCATAAAAAAATACATTAGTCTTACCCTCTTTAGTTCTTCGTAACCTCCCTAAAATCTGTATCAAATCTTTCTTGTTTGCTACTGTAGATACAAGAAATCCTCTCTCCCATGATTTTACGTTAGTCCCCTCACAACTAATAGAAATAGTAGCTAATGTAATTAATGCTTCTTTTGTTTCTGCTTTTTCTTTTATTTCTGCTTTTGTTTCTTTCATATCTCCATAGTATTTTTGTATTCTCGGACATATATCTACCAACATATCATACAATAAATTTATATGCTCTTTCTCTTTACAAAACACTATACAGGATTTTCCTAAGTTATATTCTTTTATAATATCCTCAACAACTAATCTATTAAACGCTAAATCTTCTGATATAATTTTGTAAGCTTCCTGTAAATTAACAGGTAAACTATCCACTTCCTTTATACTTAGTAGCTGTGTTATTAAAGCTCTCCATTCTGGTGTATGTGGTGCGAATACTTTATCTTTGTATGCTAATGCTTTTACTTTTGCTCCGCTTTTCGTCCAATAATAATCAATCACTGGATTCCACTTTAACTGACTTTCCCTCTTTATTACAAAAATATCTTTTGTATCTATAATATCAGAAGTTTCAAATTCCCCTTTGTATTCATACAATGTATGCCCACAAATTAAATCTAATACATCTGCTAATCCATCATTTCTCATTTTAGTTGCTGTTAAACCTAAACGATATTTGGCAGGGAAGTCATTCAGAACACTGTATATCTTAGCAGAACACCTATGACATTCATCACAAATTAACATTGATATACTTTCTTTTAATTTATCAAGCTTTTCGTCACCTAGCCTAGAAAGGGTTTGTATCGTAGTTAAAGTAATTTGTTTTCCTATATTGAAAACCTTGCCTTTTACTAAACCTGTTTCTATTTCCCCATAGCACAACAGAGCATCTTTTTGCCAACCATCTATTAAATCGTCTTTATTAACTATAATTAATGCTCTTTCTTTTAACTTCCCTGCCAGTATCAAGCCAATTATTGACTTACCTAACCCTGTATTTATAACAAGTGTTCCAGTATTATCAGTAAAATGCTCTATTGCTACCTGTTGTACTTTTCTAGGCTGGATTTGCACTAATGGATATTCTATATTATTGAAACTAATCGAAGTATCTTCTATAATCTCATAATTAAAAGGTATTTTATATCCTCTAGGAACTTCTAAGCTATCTCCAATCTCTTTGTAATAATAAAGAAATTCTGGAACTCTGGTGTTCCCCCATCTCGAGAATTTAAGAATACTTTCATATTCAGGATTTTTAAAAGTTAAATCTTTTTTTATTTGCTCCCTTTCTGTATTTGTTAAGTTTTTTAATAATTGAGAGTTACTTATAAAAACTTTAATAGCCATTTTTATTAATCAAAAACCCTGAAAATGTCTACAAGAGATAGACTCTAATGTACGTATAGAGTCCTCAGTTTCAATGTCTCTAAGCTTGTTTCTATATTCTGTGGTTTCATCTTCAAAAAGTTTTCCCAAACAGTTTGTAATTTTACCTTTTCTTGCAAATCCAATTTGCTTAATTTCCCTAATAGCCTCATTCATTGCTTTACGATATAAAGGATTTGTATTTGTATCCCTTAATGCTCTTAAAGTCTCAATAACTTCTGCTGTTTGTTTTCTCGTCTTAATATATTCCTCTGTTTTTAATTCGTACATATCCACTAATAAACTCATTAAACCATCTCCTATCTTTTATACTATTATACCACACTTTTTTCCTTTTGTCAAGTGTTTTTTATTCCCATTCAAAAATTGGCAAACACCACTTTATAGGTAAGGCATATTTAACTTCTTTATAACAGATTTCTTTATAACCTGTACTATCATCTCTGATTTTTAAGGCATCTTCTGAAACCCCATCTTTTAACATATTCCATAATATATTAGCATCTACATAACAAGCATTTCTAAACTGTATTGAATTGTGCATAAACCAAAGCCACTCAGCATGCCCTAATCCTTCCTTTAATTTTACCATTTTTTACTCCCATTCAATATCAGAATACCTAACTTCTTCAAACCAAAACTCAGGAAAATAACAATACTTTTCATTAAGGTATTCAAACTCATAAAGTAGTGAACCTTCGACTGATATTAAATTTAAACGCTTTTTTGATACCCCAGTAGAAAGCTCTTTCCAAAGATTGTGAGAAGCTTTATAAGAAAGTTTGTCAGTTCCAAATATAAACCTAAACGTTCGATAATCTACGCCGCTTTAAATTTCAGCATTTTCCCCAAATATAACCCACTCCTTTAGAATCCATATTTCCTGTCCCTCAAATATAATTTCTATAAATTCTGGAAAAAAGAGATTTATATTAATTTCATTTTTAGAAATACCTTTTTAAATTTATGCCAAAATTTTCGTATCTGTTTTTCGTTTAATACAGTAATCCCTTGAACTGCTTTTTGAAATCTATTATATTCTATATTGTTATTTAAAAATACCATACTCTCACCTCGTTGAACCTATTATACCACACTTTTCTCTTTTTGTCAATAAAAAAAATCCCTTACTTAGTAAGGGATTAATAATCCATTTTATTTCCTAAAACATCTATATATACTGCTTTATATTTATATAACCTTCTTATACCATCTGCATTATACAGTATCGCTAAGTCCGCTAAATCATCAACAGTATAAAGTTTAGGAACTAAAATGATACAAGCCTTTAATAATTTTTTAAATTCTTGGTCTTTACAAGTAGGTGATAATATTGTCAACTCAGAGCCAACATTTGTTTGTATATCATTTAATATCTTTAATAAACGTTTACTCACTTTAGGCGTTGCTCCACAACATTTACACTTAAAATTATCTACTGTAATTGTACTAACCATATTTCTTTCCTACAAGACTATTCTTGCAGTTCCTCCTATTACCATCTCGAAGTTACTCCTCTGGTATCTATATGAATCCAATCACCATAATAACCTATTCCTAACTGGTCTTCTAATCCCCACGCTTTTGCCGCCGCTAAAACGGTGTCTGCTAAAGCAGTATCAGTATCATCTTGACCAGCGATATGAATATCTGCGGCACATCCTTTCGTGTGATAACTTCCTAATGCTCCACCACACGCCGCATTAACGCCATCGTCTACAGTTCTATAACCAGATTTGAAATCTGTTCCATACTCAGAGTGATAAACTGTAGTATTTACTACCCAATTAAAATTCCAATCTCTCAGCATATCTAATATTTTAAATAAATTTGCTGTTTTTTCATTATTCGTGCATAACTTCCCATTTTCATTGTCCCACGCATATTCATTACTGTTTCTGCGCCAACAATCCCATTCTGTTACGCTCCAATGTTTACTTTCGTACATTACATCCACCTTCTTTTTTATCTTCCTTCTGTGCTTCTTTTTCTAATTTGTCGCTCTCTCCATCTCCGTCTTTATCTATTATGGATGCCCCATAAAAGAATATAGCGGCGATTGCTTCTGGGGAGAATAAAACTTTCGTTAAGGCTAATAAATCAGGTAATGCTATTACGCCTTTAAATATCGCTTGGTATGCCCAAGCAAATATATAAGCTAAAACAGTTGTTATTATTAATGCAATCATTATATAGAGAAGCTTTAAACTCCCACCAGCAATTCTAGGCTTTACAAGAATTTTTGATTTGATAATATTCTTTAGCTTCTCAAACATTATAAAACCCCATTACTTTAAAATAAGTGCAAGTATGCTTATAAACATACTTATTATTCCTGATAAAAATGTTGCTAATCTAAAAATATCAGAACACTTATCATCTATAACTTTATTTAGCTCTACTTTATTTTCCTTTGCTTCTGCTCTCATTTCATCTAATCTTTTGAAAATTGTCTTTATATTATTTTCTACTGTCTTTAATTCTACTTCTTGTGTTTGTGTTTTTTCTAAGAACACTCCAAGACTTTCTGAGTTGCTTTGTTGCTTTGTTTTTATTACTGCTAAATCTTCTCTTAATTCTGTCTCAAAATCCCTATTCACTACACCCCTCCGTTCTTACAGATAGTGTAGACGTTCCAAACCTCTACACATAACCTCTATGAAATTATTTGCCGCATTCTTTAGTTTTGTGTAGAGTCCCATATTATTTTCCTTCTTTCATGTTTTTTATCTGTGTTGTTAAGCCTTTATTTTTACTTTGAAGATTCTTTACTTTTTCATTTAATTCTTCTATTTGTTCTTCACATTCTTTTAAATGGGCTATTAATTCATTTACCTTTACTTCATCTTCTAATCTAGAATTATCTAAAGCTGACATTCTTTTTTTAACTCCCATTAATTCACGTCTAACTTGTTCACATTCTCTAACTTTTTCTACCTTTTCTTTGCGTAATTCATAAATTTCATCTTTTAGTTTTAATACATCTTTATCATAACGATTTTTAAAAACTAATTTAAATATCTTATATAGATATTCCTTCATATTAACCTCATTTCTTACGGACAAATTTCCGCTTTCCTTAAACAATTTAATGCTCGTTGATTTAAGTATACTTTCTTTAAATCAAAACAATCAAATAGCATTATGTTTACTTCATTTGATAAGGCAAGAACTTCATCACTTAATTGAAATAACTGTAAACACAACTCTTCACACTCTTCTTGTGCAAAATAACTAACACACCGAATATAAAACTTATCTACAATTTTCAAGATAAAGCATCCTCCTTATTTTTTATCAACTTTCCCCACACTATGAGTCATTTTATACGCTCCTTAGTAATAATCTAAAAACTTCTCTTTTCTTGCATAATATCTTGCCTGTTCATATACCTTATTTCCATACTGTTTTTGTGCTTCGTTGAAATCTGAATAACTCTTTAAATCTTCCCGCTTTATTCCATAATTTTCAATAGATATGTAAGCTCCACTTATGTCATTGGCTATTAAATCAGCAAATCCTTCAAGCATTGCCATATCTTCTGTAGCCGCTTTTCCCCTCTGCTGGAACTGATATTGATGTGTCATTTCATGCGCTAAAAGAAACAATCTATCACTCTTATCTGTTCCAGCAGTATTTATAACTATTACAGAATTTCGAGATGTTACCGCTCCACTTTTTTGAGCTATTTCTTCTGCATTATTTATTTTAAAGTATTTTAACAAATCCGCATATTCTTTTACTGAACCAACATTAATAACAGCAACATCTCTATGTAAAGTTAAATTAAAATTATTTTTAAAATAATTTTCTACTATTTTTATATTCTTCATTGTTTCTCCCCTATCACCACCCATTACAACATGAGCATCCGCTAATGTGGGGAACAAGAAAAATAGTACCATTATTAGTATTTTTACCATCTACAATTCCTTTCTTAAATCCCCTCACCATAGGAGCTAGCTTAGAGGCTAGTATTCCTACAGGAAGTGTACAATCTCCTACATATTCATCGCTGGGCTCTACAAATAAATGGAGTGTGACTATACCCACTAATATAAAAGTTGTTGAAGTTCAGGATGTGGGGGAAAAATCTCCTAATTATGTAGGAGTAACTGGTGGAAAAACATATACGTTAACAGTCGTGGTTGGTAGCAATGATTTTTATTATTGCTATTATTCTAGCTCTAGTAAATATTGGATAAGTGCTAGGGATGATAGAGCTAGAATTTTGATATCTTGGTCTCCAACTATTAATGCGAAATCTCCTAATATTACTGATTATTAATAGTCTGTAACTTCTACTGCGTGTGAATTGATAGTAGGCGACCATTCGAGTTTAAAATTCAACTCAGTGTAACCAGTATCAACATCTAAATTGCCTATAGTATAATCAATCCAATATTTATTATTGTTAGCATTATACAACAAGTATTCTTCACCTTCTCCATAATTATATTCAGTCCAATTAGAATACAATTTATAGGATTTATTGGGTGTTACACCTACATACGTAATCAAACTTAAATATCCAGATTGATTAAATGAAGCTCTTAATACTGTTATTCCTGCGGGAACTGTAAAGGTACTGCCATGTGCTAAAGTAACTTCCCCACTAGGAATACTAGCCTCTAAGCTAGCTCCTATGGTGACATTGCCTGTCACGATAATTGACATTGGATTATCAGTTAAAGCCATAATATACGGCAGATTTTGAGTTTAGTAATCGGTTACTTTAGGCGTTTGATTGTTAATTGATTGTGAATAACTAATAATTACAGTTCCTGACTCTGTGCCAGTTTCGCTATCAGTTGATAACTTTAATGTATAACTTTTATTAGGAGTAACTCCCACATACCAAATATCTATAGCAGATTCGTAACCCCATAAAGATAACCAATATTTTTTGCTATTTACTGAATATACATCTAAAGCTACTTCACCTTCGTGTTCATGGTATACATCACCCTCTACTTTTAATACTTTTACACCCGCAGGCACTGTAATAGTAACCGTTGTATTCACATCCACAGTACTCAACAATCTTGTTTCAGTAGTCGGTACACTTGCTTCTAATGTTGCCCCAACTGTTACATTGCCTGTAACCACTAAACTCATAGGATTGTCTGTCAAAGCCATCTTTTTCCTCCGATTTCTCACAGAGGAATATTACATATTGAAAATAATGCTACTCTAGGTTTACAGTTATGGTCTTACCTACCTGTGATTGTAACCACATCACTAATGATGTATCATTATCAGGTAAATTTACATAATAATAGGCGCTTCCATTAGGGTCACTAAGCGTATAAGTCTTATTATTAATTGTCACTTTTATCGAACTCTGACTTAAACTATTAGCAAAAGATATCCACAGTATATGTAGCAAAGGCTGCTGACTACTAGGATCAACTATTAATCCTGCGCTTAATGAAGTTATTTTAATTCCATAGAACGTATCAGGACTTAGACTGCCATATACTTGATCTGATGCATAGTCTGCGCTACTATAACCGTACTGCCACTGATTTCCGCCATAAGTATATTGACCGACCGTTAAACCTATTTGTCCACTATTTTCTAGTGTCGCACTAACCGTAATATTCCCTGTGACTGTAATATTCATAGGATTATCAGTTAGTGCGTGTAATTGTAATAGTAATCTCGGAAGACGGCTGACAGACAATTCTTTATCTGCCTGCCCCCCCCCCCTAATTAATTTATTAAACATTTTATTCGTCCTCCTTATTTACATCAATTTTTTCTAAAAGCTCTCCATCTTTGTTATAACCAGTGATTATAAGATTTTGACCTTTTTTAACTAAAATACTATAAGGTGAATTTGCTTTTACACTAAAAGAATATTCACCACTTGCAACAAAATCAAGATTCGCATAACTGTCTAATGTGTTTGATAATTTAGCACATTTTTCATTTAGTTCTTTTTGCATATCTTCATATTCCGATTTTGTTTTCCCGCCTAATAATTTTATCAACCAATTAAACATCTTCGTCCTCCTTTTCTAATACAGCTCCAATTTCAGCATCGCCATTTATTGCTAATGTATTTGCGCTTGCAGTTTGATAGCTTCCTGACAATGTAAATGTCTTAAAGGTGTATCCACTATTCGGTGTGCATTTATTGCTTGCAGTTTTGCCATGCTGAACAGTAAAGGTTGAAGTGTGTGCAACACCATCAACTGTAACAGTAATTGTTCCACCTGTAGGCTGATTAATAGTATAAGTATAGGTTTTCAGTGTTGCGGCTGTTGCAGATACTGTTACTGCTCCTGTTACAGTGCCACTCGTAGCAGATAATGTACCAGCATTATATCCTGTTGAAGCAGAAATACTTGCAGTCCATGTTTGCCCATGTGTTGCTGTAAAGGTAGAGGTGTGTGATGTTCCACCGCAAACTACAGTAATAGTCTGATTAGCTGATTGCGTAATAGTGAATGTGTAAGTTTTTAATGTTGCTGTATTATGTGTTACTGTTGTTGTACTTGTTACAGTGCCCGTCTTAGTTGCCCCGCCATTATACCCTGTATTGCCAGTATAAGTAATCGTATAAGTTGTTCCATATGGACAACTCAAATTGTTCTGTGCCGCACTTGTTGCCGTAGTCGTATAACTCGGCAATGCACCACCATAAGTAGTGCTTACAGCAAGCTTAAGAACATAAGTTTGATTTGTAGTAGCAGGCACAGTTAAATTATAATATCTCAAATTAGCAGTTGCTGTTTTAGCAGGAATACTAATATCTTCTGTAGCTGTTCCGCTCACAGTAGCGGATGCTGTGTAAGTAAAAGCCGCGGTTGAAGCACTAGCTGTATAAACTATACTATAAGTAGAACCATAATCAACTGTGTAGTTTGTTGCAGAAGATGTAGCCGCTTTAGCAACTCCATTTATTGTTAGTACATAAGTCTGATTTGTTGTAGCTCCAATAGATATTGTTACTTCGGATGTATAACATAATCTTGCTACACCATTTACTCCTATATACATTTTTTTGACTTTTCTTGCCTTGCCATCTACTCCAATGTATATATTCTTTGCTTTTCTTGCTTTACCATCTACTCCTATATAAATGCTTTTTGCCATTTTCGCACCTCTTTATTCGTACACAATATAAAGTGTGCCTGTGGTTAATGCAGAGCTTCCAGCGGTTAAATCAGTTGTACTATAGGTATATGCAGGTGCACATCCTAATGCAGTCCTTGCGGCGGCGGCTGTTGTTGCACCTGTTCCACCATTTGCTATAGGAACTGCTCCTGTCGTGTTTCCCAGCCCTAAAGCATTTCTTACTCCTGCCGCTGTTGTCTGTCCAGTGCCGCCGTTTGCTATCGGTAAAGTCCCTGTCACACCTGGACGTGGAGATGCCTGTAACGGAGATGTGGCTGTTGTACTAGCAAGGTTTACTAACATAGAAGGAGCAGAAGTTAAACCTGTTCCACCATTTGCGATTGGTAAAGTACCAGTAACTCCGACTGTTATATTTGCCGAACCATCAAAACTGCCAGCAGTACTACTTGCAAGATTTGCTGTAATAGTCCTTGCAGTTGCTAGTTTTGTTGCTGTGGCAGAATTTCCTGTGTAGGTGCTAGCATTTATTGTTGCAACTGTTTGTGTAGCATTTTTCCATGCAAGTGTTGCTGTTCTGCTTGTAAATACTGCACCACCTACCATTGTTACTAAGTTCTGGAATGTGTTTGCTCCTGTGAAACTGTTATTTCCAGCGGCTAATACATCTCCACCACCTGCACTTGCAACACTATCATCTACATATTTTTTTGTAGCCGCCATCAAATCTGCTGTTGGATTGCCTTTAAGTGTTAAATCACCTGTCATTGTTCCACCAGCAATAGGGAGCTTTGTAGAGTCAGCTATTGTAATGTTTGCTGTGCCATCAAAAGATACTCCATTTATTGTGCGTGCGGTTTGTAACTTTGTTGCTGTATTAGCATTACCTAACCATTTTGCAACACCATCATGTGTGACCGTTGCAAAGGGATTATTATTGCTAGAAAAAGCTACTTTCGTATCATTGTCACGTATGACAAACACATTATTATTCGTTCCAACTCTAAATACATGAGGTTGATTTGTGCTCGTGTGATAAAATAGTCCACCTAAATTATCTGTTCCAATTCTTGCTTGTACTGTTTCACCTGTCGGAGAAACACCAAAACTTATAGTACCACTGCTACCTGCCGCAGTGCCATTTGATACAGTAATATTCTTTCTATATATATTACTGCCAGTCCAAGTATTGTTAGAACTCAGTAAATCAGCTGTTGCACTTACAACACTATCATCTACATATTTTTTGTTCGGCACATCATTATTTACTGTAGGAGTTTTGTTTACTGTCAAACCTGCTGTAAAGTCATTATCTGCTGACCATGTGTTATTACTTGCCAGTTTTCCGCAAGCATCAAAATCTTGATTTAGTTTCGCTACTAAATCTGTATCTATATACTCTTCACCAGTGAATTTTTCATAAGCCATTTATTTCACCCCGCCCAATTCCCCAGCATTGAAATATAATGGTATTTTATTCTCTACCATTTCAACCCTCCATTCAATATGCTAAAAAGGAAGCCCTTTCAGAGCTTCCCCATTGTTTTTACTCTTTATTTATATGTCTATTATAGCATACTTTCGGATTTTTGTCAACCTTTTTTTTTTAATTATTTTTGCAGGAATTTCCAACATTCCTCCTTCTACAGCCTCTGGTATATTGTTTAAAGTAGCTATTAGTGCCCGTCTTGCTATATCCTTATTGGGGCATATAACTACATTATCTGTTACATCTTGTGTAAAATGAATTTTAAGAAGCCCTGCAACATTTATAAATTTTTTTACCCAGTATCTCTCTCCGCTTACTGTTACCCAAACTTTATATGCCATTTTTATCTCCTCTAACTTTATAACTTACGGAATTTCTAATATTCCTAAATCTGTGGATGCCTCCCCCAAATCTATACGAACTTGCATTAATGCTTCTTCTGCCTCTTCCTTAGTAAGATACGTTTTTATATCATCAGAATTTTCATCTAGTGTTCCACTAATTTGAAAAAAATCAGCACTTTTTATCCAATATTTTTTTTTTCATTTATTACTACCCAAACTCTATACATTATTTTTACACCGCCTGTAATATCATAATTAATGGATTAAAATAGCAATTAAAATAAAAAATAAAACTTTCAAAAGCCTGAAAAAAAGCTCCAATAGTAAAAAGAGAAATACCTATTAAAAAAATCATGGCACTAATTGCCTGCCCCTCATTCAATGCTGTTACTCCATCATATACTTGCCATCCTAGAAAAATAATAAGAGATATCAATAAAGAGAAGCTAGCAAGAATCGCTATAAGATAAATTAAAGAGGTATCTTGCATATAAGAAATTAACAACTCTTGTGGAATTTTTGTACTCATTACTGCAATATCTTCTAGTGTCATTTTTATACCCCCATTATTGTGAATTTAAAAGTTTCTGCATTAAAAGATAGCACCACATTTGATGCCCCCTCTTTCCCATATTCCTCTGAAAAATCGTAACAATCCCAAGAACCACTAACCATTTTATAGCCTAAAGACTGTAATACTTCTTTAATAACTTTTGGAGTATAACCTGTTTCAGATAAATCTATTTCAGAATTTATATCTCCTTTATTTTCTAAACTTTCTAAAATAATTAATAGCTTATCTTCCATTTTTTCATCTTCCTTTTAATAAAAAATTAACATCCTCTTTTAAATGCTCTTCTGCTTCGTTTCTAGTTCTATAACATTTTCCTAAACTTCGCAAAAGCTGGTCTACTAAATTACCATAAAATACTCCCTTAGATACAACTCCCTGATTATTGCTTCCGTCCATATAAACATAAAAATATACATCACCATTTGTGGGATAATAAGGAAGTTGTTTTACACTACAATTACCAGCAAATAGTTCTAACATAATAAGCCGAGTATTCATCTCTGGATTATCACAATGAAGTTTATTATCTGCTATCCAAAATTTTGCTCCATTGCCAATAACATATTTTCCATCATAATCAAAAATCTGAAATTTTTGATTAAACATTAAATTGTTTTTCTTTAAAAATAACTCAAAATACTCACTCAAAATAACACCTCATTTAATAAAATCTATAATTTCTTGCTGAAAATAACATCCAAAGATAACTAATACTATATCCTCTTTGTTTATATAAATTAAAAGCCTTACAAAACTGCTGTGTTCTAAATGCTCTCATTGTTACTCCCACTCTCTATCCTTTAATAAAATGCAATGAGCCTCTAAAGCGGTAAAACTTACAAACCAATTTGTATTTCTACCGAAACTATATTCACTATTGCGATATACACTATGTCCCTCTCGACTAAAAATCCAAGATTTATTAGAAATTATATAACCATTCTCATTAACATCAGCATAATCATCAATACATGTAATCACACGAAGAATATCCCCTCCATGAAAAATATTACCATCACTTTTAAAAGAGGATTTAACTATTAAAAAATCTCCTGTCTTATATTTCACGTTTTCACTCCCATTCAGGGTTCACAGGAATACATCCTTCTTCTATATAATTAATGGGGATATTCCAATTTGTTCCCCTACCAAAACTATATTGATTTTCTGTGTCTGTATGCCCTGCTTTAGTTGTTATCCAAGATTTGTTGGAAACTTTACAAAAGTCCGCTTCCTCATCTGACCAACTATTTACTATTCGTAATAAATCTCCTTTAAAAAAGGAATTACCATCATACTTAAAAAAAGTACGAACTTTGAAATAATCACCTTTGCGTATAATCATTTTATTTCCTCTATTCTACGTTTTGCTACTTCAAAATACCTAGTATCTAATTCTATGCCTATAAAATTTCTTTTTAATTTACGACAAGCAACTCCTGTAGTGCCACTCCCCATAAATAAATCTAAAACTGAGTCATTTTCATTTGTTAAAACTCGCAACAAATAATTTATTACTTTCTCATCCTTCATTGTTGGGTGTAATTTAGAAGACTGTACTGTTGTTGGAATCACACATTTTTCTAATAAATTTTCTCTGTTAAATGTCCATTTAGAAGGTTTATTTTTAGAATTATAAACTCCCCATATTGCAAATTCTACATCATTAACAAACATTCTATCTCTATTAAATGGAGCAGGATTTGATTTACTTAACACTAAACATCTTTTAGGAGCTATATTAAATTCTCTACATACTTTTGCTATTTCTCCTAAATTTTCCCAAGCATTAAATATAACAACATTTGCATTTTCTTTTAGAATTCTAGGAAACAACTTAATATAACCTGTTATGTCAAATCCTTTATCCCATTCTCCAAAATCCATTCCATTTCTTAAAGCTCCCTTTAAAGTATGAAAATTTGTTTCTCTGCTAACATTATAGGGAGGGTCTGTAATAATACAATCTATACTATTATCTTTTACTGCCCCCCCCCGATTACTTCAAAACAATCCCCATTGAATAATTCAATCATTTGTTTCGTCCTTTCTTACATCATAATAAGAAACTAAAGCACTATAAAGCTCAAATAATGATTTAAAAACATCTTCTTCTAATATAATATTTTTATCATCTAAGAATAGTATATAATTATCTTTTACTTTCTCTGCTCTTACTATTTCAAATTTTGGTTTATATAATTTCTTTACTTTTTCTATCTGTTTCATTTGGATTTTGATTCTTTCTCCCTTCCTGATAATGCCTGTGAAGCAACTGCTATTTTATCTATTAAAGAAGCAATGTTATCTTCTGTGGCTTCTTTTACTATAGAAATACTGTTAGGCGTTACATAATTTGCTATAATCATTTTGTATGCCGTTTCTTTTGTAGGAACTAAAAAAACAAACATAACTGATAGCAAAAAAAGTGCTAACCACGCTTTTGGAAAAAACCACCTTTTAAACTCTTCTGATGTTTCAGTAACCATAACTAATATAAAATTTGTTAACATTCCAAAAGCAAAAATTGATAAAGGCAATGCAGACACCACATCTAACTTATCAATAAAATAAAATACCCACGGACTAATAATTGGTTCCATTTTTATTTCCTCCTTTTATTCCCATCCAAAATTATAATTATTAACTACATCAAAAAAATAAAGTAATTCCCCTTCTGTTACAAAACTTTTTATAAACCACCCATTCTCAGTATAAATAGTATATTTTGTTTCTCCATACATAGTTTTATATGGGGTTACTTTATACAACTCTCCACGACTAAAATGAGCCGAATTATCTTTTGCCTTTACTAACTTTATTCCCATTCTTTATCTACTACCTTTTTAAAAAAATTAAATAATGACTCTTGGGATACCCAAGAATTTAGAAGATTGCCTTTTTTACTATAAATATTATATTCCATGCTTCCATACACACTAAGTACAGACACTGCTATATATTGTTCATTTAAATTATAATGTATAAGTTGTCTTTTTGGAGTTACTGTTATCCTCATTCCCATTGTGAATCCTCCCATCGAAATTTAATGAAAAAGTCGAGAAAAACCATAGAGCATATATCATGTCTTTCATCCCCAAAATGTACTATAACTGCACCAGCAAAAAAACGGTCTCCTAATTCAGCCCAATAATACTCTCCTTTTTTAAAATAGCTATAGTTATGAAGACACTTACATAATCTACAATTATTATTAGGTTTTTTAATTATTCCCATTCTAGAGCTACCTCCTCAAACACACTATAGAGTACCTCAGGAAAAAATAAATATCTACCTTTTTCATAATAAACAATAATTAAACCCTTGTGTTCTTTTTTAGCAAAATAGCACTTGCCTTTTTTAAAAAAATGATAATCTTTTTTACATTTATATACTAAACAATTATTTTGAAATTCGTTAATCATTCCCATTCCCCCAAATCTATACCTAAAAAAACTTGCCAAACTATTTTTTCTTGTAACCAATCTATCAAATACCCTTTTGAATCTAATACCATATAACTATTTTTAAACGCTCTGCTTTTTCTAATAAAATAATATTCATTTGCTTTAATTAACATAAAATTTTGTTTACTTAAACGTTTCTCAAAATCTTTCAATATTTCCTCCACCTCAATACTATTATAACACAAAATAAAAAGACTGTCAAGCATTACTTATTAAATTTTAAGTAATAACTTAACAGTCATAGCTATTATCTGAACTCTATAAATATTATACCATGTTATGTAAAAATTGTCAACAGTTATTTTGTCAAGCCACCATAGGAGCTAGCAAAGTATATTCTTTATTTGAACTTGTATCAAAAAATTTCATTCCAATTACTAAATTTTCTGTTGGAAAAACTGTTCCTGCATTCCCAGAACGTACTGCATCAAAATTATCATTTAATTTTGGTGTTAATTCTGTATCAATAAATTCTTCACCAGTAAATTTTTGGTATGCCAACTATATCACCTCAATTTTTTGAATACTCTATCTTTACATATCCATTGCCTCCATTTGAAGCATTTTTCATGTCTCCTGTATATCTGTCAAATATTCCACCCCATGATTGAGTAACTAAAGAACCACCTTTACCTCCATTAGCACTTTCTGTAGTTGTTGGGGGTCTTTTTATAAATTCTCTTGTGCGGTGAGAATCATAAATGGTTAAAAGTCCTCCATAACCACCTTTACCTCCATTAGCAGTAAGCCCAAAGGCAGTAGTAGCTGTTCCATCTTTTCCATCTCCTGCGGCATAATTCCCAGGAGTGGAAAAAGTATATTCTCCAAGTTCTATTTTTAAATTATCGGTACTAGCGGCTCCACCTTTTCCGATAAAAACAGGATACGAAGCATTTGGAGTAACTGCAATTTCTCGATTTATAAATTGACCATCACTTCCATCATTAGAACCATAAGAATATGAAACATTAGTTGAATGTTCAGAAGAACTTTTATACTTTACACGAACTAAGGCGCCGCCACCGCCACCGCCACCCGCCATTATAACATTTATTTTATCAACATTATCTGGGCATTTAAATATACCATCATCATAAAAAGCATCTAATTGATTAGAATTTAAATATGTTGCTTCTACTTGAAAAGGAGAAACATATGCGGCGGCATGTTTATTATTATCAAAACGCATTCCTAACCATAAATCAAAAGCATTACTTCCAGCTTTTAAATACAATCTCTGTTCCCCTAATGTCATCCATTTAGCAACACTTGCCTGTGAAGATTGTGAGGCATTCCCAGTAGAATAAGGATAAAAAATACTTTCTGCTAAACTATGTTCACCAGTATCTGCTAGAACTTTATCGCCTTGTTTTACAGTGAATCTATAGAAACTATTGTATCTATAATTATGATAATCATTATAACTTCCAGACCATTTTATTTTAAAAACAACTCTATAAATTCCGCTTTCAGGGGCATAAGCCATTGTAGAAATAATTTTCTGGTATTGAAATGTTTGACTATTTGCAATATATTGCCAAAAACTTCCTCCTGCATTAATTGAATTAGAAGTTATTTCTCTTATAAGAAAATAATGCTTTTTATCTGATAAATAACATCCTGCATTAACCGTCAAATCTGACCTATCTGGTGTCAATCCAATATACCTGATATCTCCATTTGACAATAAAATTGTTGCATACTTTTTATTATAAAAATCATTATAACTATCGTAAAGAGGGAGTTCATATTTAACGCCCCCTATAACCATTTTTAATTTATTCTTGCTATCTACATTAGACATATTAACTACCTACAAATATTCTATTTTTATTTGGAAATACTAATTCTCCTGCATCATTAAAAGTTGCTAAATTGTTAGGCAATGTAGATGCAGGCAATTTACCTTCGGCTTGAAGCATAGGAATTTTTCCTGCTGTTGTTCCTGTATCAATTAATCCCATTTCAACTTTATTATTTTTATTGATTATTGGAATTTGTCCAGATGCAGTTCCAGTATCAATTAAAGAAGTAGCAATTTTGTTTCCATCCCCAACCACAACTACTTGTCCATTATCTAATCCAGAATTAATTAAATTATCTTTAATTTTATTTGTAACAGAATCAATTAAATCCGTAACCCTACTCAATGGTATTTTAATATTATCTACATATTCTTTAGTAACATATGTTTGAGTTAAATCCATTGTTAAAACCCAAATCTCTCTTTCTACATTTACTAAATTATACATTTTTAACTGGTCAGTTCGAAAACAAGACATCCCTAACTCTAACTCTGTAGAAGGAAATGCTATTCCAGCATTATTTGTTAATAAACTTCTAAAATTATCATTTATATAACCTAATGAATTTGCTAACGTCCAAGCCTCTTCAATCGTAACTAATTTTTGCATATTATCCCTCCTTAATATCCTCTAGCAGAAAATGAAACGGCACCATTAACATATTTACTGCCAACTTTTAATTGTGCGATTATATGTTTAGTTGTAACTTCTATTGGTAAAACTACTGCTTGATTTAATTCTTCCATATTTTCAACTCTAATAATAGTATAGGTAACTTCTGGCACAATGTGAAATTCTCTACTAAATTCATATGTAGCAGGATTCCAATTAGTCTCAAATTCTATTGTTCCTGTCTCAAAGGTATCAGGAACATCTACTTTATGCATATACTCCCTTGTATTTGGTCTTTCACCGCTTGTAGTTGTAGTGGATAAAATAAACCTAAATAAAGCTTTTTGGTAAATATAATCCCCAGTTAACATTGTTTTAAATCTATCATATCCAGCAGGAGTTATTGCTTGGTCAAAATTTGTTTCATTTAAAGCAACATTATAAAGAGTTAAATCACTTAATACAGTTCCAGCATGTCTTAAATAAATCTCTATTAATTCTACAAATACTTCAAATGTCTTACTCAATTCTTTAGCTTTTAATTCTTCTATTTCTAATTCTTCTACTAAATTTAATTCATATATTTTATTCAAAGATTCCTGAATTTCTATTCTGCTTTCAAAGAATTTTTCTGTAAACTTTTCTGCTATTTCTTCTATCTCTAAATTATATACTGTTTTTTTCTCAAAAAATTTAGTAATCTTATCTTCTATTTCTAATTCTTCTTTAAAACTTCTTTCAAAAGAAACTTGTCGAGATACTGTATCATTAAGCTCTAAATCATAAGCAATTCTTACGCCCTTATCCTGTAATCTAAAATCCTTGATTTTTTTATGTATTGTATTAATTTTTAAAGAAATCTCATTTATTCTGGCTTGTCTAGGCTCATCTGTATAAATCTCTACTGTTGGCATTTATTTATGCCTTTTCTGCTAATTTAAATTGGAATGTCACTTTAAAAGTATCTGTTGCTTCTTTATTTACTACTGGAAAAACAACTCTATCCATTGTAACCCCCCCAGAAGAAGCATTACATAACCCAGTTTCAGTCAAAGAACCTGTTCCAACCCCAGGAGCAAAAGTAGCTACCATAGTAAAAAACTTAGTGCCCTTAGTATGTGTATAAGTTGCTACGCTTCTTACAAGCTCTTGTTTTAACCCTAAATCTGTAGCTAGTGTACTAGTGCTATTTTTCCCTACAGCAATATGTGTTAAATTTGTAGGTCTACCAGAAGATTTTCCAATACAATCACAAATAAAATCAAATCCAGCATTCAAAATCATATTATGTTTTTCTACTAACTGCTTTAAATTTCCATCTTTATCAAACAATTCCCCGACCATTGAACAATCTAAAGCTATATTCTCATTAAACATTAATTTTCCTCCTTAAATATCGCTATATAAAGCAATACTATCATAAGTTTTGTAATCTGTATATGCTATTTTATTATTTTTAAATAAAGAAAATACAGAACTATACACTATCAAATTTAAATACCCATCTCCTTGTGATAAAATAAAAGTTAAATTATCATTTGGAAATGAAAAGTCTCCTGCCGATATTTCTAATCCAGTATCAGTAGTTAACACAAAATTATCCCCATCACTACTATAGCTTAAAAGCATCCAATCCCCAGTCTTAGAGTTTTTTAAAGTTAAAATAGCATATGAATAATCAGAATCAATAGGAATTTTTACATTAACAGAAAGAGAAAATATTTTTGGTATATTTATATCCTGCCATTTTACCATACTATTTCCATCCATTAATAACCCTTTATGAAATCTCGCCATTCCATAAGTAGCAATACCATAATCAGGATTAGGTTTAATTCCTTTATTGCTTAAAAGCGTTTCATCTAATGTCCAATAATCTACTGATGTAGAATCTTTTTCTCCTAAATATACAGCAATCTCTGTAGAACTATTAAAAGTAAAATCTGTACCAACTGGCATCCAAGTTGTTTGTTTAGCTGTTTCAGAATTCCAAGTAAATTTTAAATCTTTCCATTTTTGTTCCTTCTCTGGATTAAAAGGTTTTATAACTTTTTCTATCCAATTTCTTGAACAGTATTCTTGGTCTAACTCTATCTCATAAAGATATTCTGCACTTAAATTATTATCATCTAATTGAAATCCTCTAGCATTTATATGACCAAATGATTTTATACCTTTCCATTCATCTTCTACAGCATCATAAGTGTAAATCATATTTCTATTAGGAATAGAAGCTATTCTTACAGTACAATAAGAAGCAAATTCACAAGGAACACCATATTCTGTATAAGCTTTCATCCAAAAATCTACTTGTGTTGCTTGTGCAAAAGGCAATGTAAATGTTTGACCAGCACTACTTCCTATAAAATTACCATATTCCCAACTAGAGCCTTCTCTTATTATATAATAAGTAGCACCTTTTACTTTATTCCATCTAAACTCTATATTACGCTCATTTTGTACACAATCAAAACCTGTAACATTAGCAGGTCTAGCAATTTGTAAATCTAATTTTGCAGGAACAGACCTATTTCCCATAGTATCAACAGCTATTAATAAAAATCTATATTCTCCCATACCTGTTGAGTAAAAATAACTTGTTCCAGTAACATCTGCTATCTTAGTGCTTTCTGAAACAACCCCAGAATATAATTCATAATGGTCTATATCTCTTTCTTTATTTGCTGACCAACTTAAATTAAAACCACCTACTGCTTCATACCCAACAAAATCTTGTGGCATATCTGGTGCTATATTATTTCCTGTTATAAAAATTAAAGGCGTATATGTTGGATTTGAAAATTTATTATATCTATTTTCATGTACTAATTTGAATTCATAAGTTTTTAAAATTTCCATATTTTCGATTACAGCAATATTAGAACCGTCATCAAATATTCCACCAAATGACCAAGTTTCATCCCCCTGCAATCTATACCAAACTCTCACACCTCTTGAATAAAAATAACTTGGATATGTATATTTAATAAAAATTCTTGAAACAACAGTTTTATCAGGAAGTACATAGTATTCTTGTTCATTATCCAAATAAATAACTGCTGGTGGAGGTTCTGTAGGGTCTGCTAAAGTAGAATCATTTATTACAGGTTCTGTTGCTCCTTTTTCTTCACTGTAAATACTTGGATTATACTCTCTACAGGTAAGCTCTATTCCACCATCTTGTTTATCTGTGATTTTTATAATTCTAAACTGCTTATTTTGAAACTCTGTTATATAATCAGTTAAACTAATAACATCTCCAACTGTTCTATTCAAAGCTCGTCTATCTGTACTAAATCTTACGTACATTTTACAAGTTATTGCTTGATTTAAATAAAACCAAGCCAACCTGCTTGCTTGGTCAAAATTAGTGACACCATATAATTCATAAGTTTCTATTCTAGGCTGTTTTCTCAAAGGACTAACTGCCTCTGCTTGTGCATTAACCTTGACCCATTCATTTTCTGGGTCTATATATTGAACATAAATCCTATCTGGAATGTCTTCCATAGGAGACCACCAAATCTCCAAATTATTTATAGAATCAGGGTCAAAGCTTTGTACTACTTCATCTTTCTTTTCAACAAATAAAGAGTATTTTCCATTTTTATAGACTAAGCTTGAACGACAACAATTTAACATAGTAGATACCCAATCAAGTCTTGACTGAGTTTCATCTAAACATATATTTAATGTATAGTCTTTCTCGTCATAAAAACTTGCCGCCTCTATAAAACTTGGTAAATCAATCTCATCCATACTAAGACCTACACCATTATAGCAAGTTAAAAAATCTAGCACACACCAAGCAGGATTATTAGTCCATTTTTCTGAATAGTCAGTTTCTGATGTATAGCACTTTACTATCTTACCATCTATCATTGCTGTAACATTAAAATTGCCCGATAATTTATCATTTGCTTTAGCTTCTAAGGCTAAATAAGCATCATATTTCAGTCCACCTACTTTTTGTGCTCTTTGGGAATTATTTACACCATCTACCCTGCTATCAATTAGTTGCTCACCATCTCCAATATAAGTATTATAACTTACACCTTCAAAATCTGAACTATTTATATTTATATCATCTAATTTTATATCTCTTATTCCTTTTATTTTACCATCACAAAATACTATAAGTTTTGCTACTCTTTGGTTATTATCCCATAATTTAGAATAAATTAAATTTCCTGCATTTTTTACTGTCCCATATATAATAGGAATAGGCATTGTATTAGATGTTTCAGTAGCCATCGTATCAGAATAGGTTCTTTTAGCAGTCTTTTTCATTTTTTTCATTTCACGTCTACTAACTACATAAGATGCTACAGAAAAAACAAATCCAAGTACAGCTCCAACTACGCCCATCTAAATACCCCCTTTATCCTAGCTTTATATGCTGGTGTTAGTTTCTCAACTACAACACCAGTATCTTTTGTACAATGAATATATTTTCCATCGTCTATATAAACCATTATATGCCATAGACCTAAAGGCATTAAAATAGCTATAAAATCACCATATTTAATATCTTCTAATTTTATTTCTTGAAAACGTTCTTTTGCTAATTTTAAAAACTCTTTAGTATCCTCTAATGTAAAAAAATCTTTAAATTCTGGATGTATTAAATAATAAGGCGCAAGACACCCCCACGCCTTATTATCATCTGTGAATTGAACAAAAGATTTTCCTACAAATTTATATGCTTCTTCTTTTGGAATCATAATATCTCCTAGCTCCGAATTACCGTTTCTCTTGGAACAGAAGGATGTCCCCCAAAACGCTCTTCATTATGCCTATTCATACAATCCGCTAAAGTTTTGCCGCATTCAAAATACTCTCCCACATATCGACATCTTTCATCTTTAAATTGAAACTGGCAATTAGGGTCAAAAGTCATATTAGGACTTTCTTGCTGATAATCACCCATACTTCTAACTACTTTAACTTCAAAAGTGCTGGCTGTCATATTAATATTGTCTAGAACACCATCATAAATTAATATAGGCTTTTCTTCTGGAAATTCTGGCATCCATTCGTAAATTTTACAAGGTTTATTTATAAAATTATTTCCTTGATTAGCTAAAATTGCCGCCCATCCTTGCCAATGATTAGACATTGTCAGTGTTAAGGTTTCGATTGACATATCAGAATTTTCTTCTCTATCACTTCTTGTAATAGCGGCACTTAAATATGTTTCTCCATTTATTATTACTTCATCTACACTTTCATCCACTATAAATCTATAAATATTTTCATCACTATACTCTATAACAACTAATAATCTTGTTGTTATTTCTGGGTCTGCAAGATAACGTTCAATCTGTTCTGGTATTCCTATACTCATTGATTGTTTCTCACCTCAATTATTTCTAAAGTAGTGTGTCTATACCCAAGATAATCTATATCTGTGCTATAAGTATCAGTATTGAATCTTACATAATACCATTCATCATCGCCGCCCATATCTTCACCATCAGAATTCTCTTTTACCCATTTAAATCTAAAAGCTGTTCTTCTTCCCAAATGTGCCTTAAAAAAATCCTCTAATTTACGCCCTAATTCTGGTGATTTTTGAAATTCCAATGTCCAAGTTCTTCTGGGCTGTGACCATACATCTCTACGCTGTTCATTCCCTGTAAATTTTTCATCAATTAAAGTATTATAAGATAACGTATAACTATAAACTTTTAAAGCGGCTATTCCAGTAACTTGCTCATTTATAAGATAATCATAATAATCTTCATTTGTACTTATATCTAAATTATACATTAAGTTGCCGCTCCTTTCACTGCCTGTCTCATAACTTGCTTAGTTCTCATCGCATCTATTATCCGCTTCTCCAATAAAGGATATTGCTGGTCAAAAGCTTTCATATTAGCCTCTGGGTCTAATGATTGAAATACAGGCGCAAAAGTAATTTGTATTCCCTCGCCTGTTTCTTCCGTTTTAGTTACTTGATTTTGATTTAAATTTTCCTGTGATTTAGATGCTTCTACTAATCCTCCTTCTGCAAATTTAAACTTAGGCAATTTAGCCATTGAAGGAGCAAGTGCTTTACCTTCATTTAATCTATCAAGATAATCTACTCCAAGACGTTTCACTGTTTTTGCAGTTAAAACATATTCTCCATTTGATAACATTGCAGGAATACTATCACTAGTTCCTGTTCCTGCGCCAGAAACATAGCCACCAGTAGCAAACCCGCTCACACTACTCATAGCATTTATCATTTGAATAACTGCCATTACTACCTGTAATGCCATAGCAAATTTCATTAAACCTTCGTTACCAGAAACCATAGCTAACCCCATTAACATATTAGGGAGTGCCTGCAATCCAGCTTGCATAGTTAATTTATTATCTAATTTTTGCGCTCCTGCATTTTCTGCCAATAAACCATTTAAAGTTCCCATTGACTGACCAAAATCTTTTGCAGTAAGTGTTAACCCATTAAACTGGTTTTTTAAGCTATCAACTAAACTTTCGTTCTCTAAAGACATCCCACCATAATTTGCGCCAGTCATTGATTCTCCTATGGAAAACCCTCCTGCGCCAGTTGCGATTCCACCTAAACCAGCTTCTTGACCAGAGCCAGAAGACATCTTTGCCATTGCTACTTGAACAGTTTCTCCAAATTGCTGTAATGTGGGAATCAAAGCATCAAATTGCCCTTTAATATTTAAAGAACCTTCTGTTACTGCCTGTACGCCCTGTTCCATTTGAGCTTTTATTTCTTCTTTATACTCATTAACTTGTACATCAAATTCTGTATCTATTGTTAATGCTTTTTCCCCTTTTGGAAGAACCGCATCAAACAATTTATTAGTTATATCTTGTGCTAATCTTTTATGCCACATAGAAGCCCATTCTTTTAAAAGATTGCTTGCGAAATTCTGAAAAGATTCTTTCCAGCTTTTTCCTTCTGTTAAATCATCAAACATTCCTGCCAAGCCATCTGAAAAACCTTCTCTTAATTTCTTTTGAAATGGTGGAACTTCTTCAACAATAGATTTCATTGCCGCTCTTGCATCTTCTGCTTTTTTTACCCATTCATTTTGTTTTTCTAAGCTTCCTGCTTTAGCGGCATAATCTGCTTCCGTTTCATATAAAGCAACTAATTTAGCATAAGTTTTAACATAATCATCAACATATTGCTGACGTTCATAAAAAATTCTTCCTTCTGCTGTTAAACTATCCATTCTACTCTGCTCTACAAGATGATTAATTTCGTTCTCTCTTCTTATAGATTGCAGTTGAACAGCTTCCACTTGTGCCTGTGCTTGTGTGATTTCATATTCTTGTCTTTTAGCTCTTGCTATTGCTAATATCTGTTTCTCTGCTTCTTTTCCTTTTTCTACCCAATTATTCCATAACTCTATCTGTTTTGAATCACTCTCTTGTGTTGCTTGTGCTAATCTCTCTTGTGCTGTTTTAAGCTCTACAACAGTTCTTGTATAGGAGTCTCCTAATTCATTGATAATATCTAATGTAGTTGATGCTTCTGTTGCTCCATATAAGCCATGATAAGATTTAGAAATCGAATCATATGTATCTTGTAACTTCTTATAAGAATCTACAAGTTTTCTATTTGCTTCTGCTAATGCTTCCGCTCTATCTATTTCAAGCTTCTCCAACTCTGTAGAGAATTTCTCAACATCATTTTCTTGACCAAGACTTTTCGCAATATCTATCTTAGCCTTTAATATTTCAATTTGTTTATCTATCTGCCCTTGTTTATTCTTTAAATATGCCTCTATATAATCCTGTGTAGATAATTGATTATTTTTAAAGGCATCTTCTATTTCTTTTAACTGAGCTTTAAAAGAAGCATTTGCTTTCTTCAAATCAGCATCTAATAACTTGTAAGCATTACTTGCTTCTTTTCCAGCACCTTTACCTTTTTTGCCAGCTTTTTCGTCTCCATAACTTTTTTTGCTTAATCCTTTAAATAATTCTTCTGCATCCTTACGCATTTTTTCAGCATCTTCTTTGATTTTTGTAATTCTACCAGCTATTGCATCTCCCGCTGATTTCCAAGCCTTATCAGCGGCATTACCATAATCAGCGGCTTCTTGAAGATACTGCTTATCGCTATTTCCAGAAAAATTTAAAGTGAATAAATCCTTCATTGCCATGCCAACTGCTTTTGCTTGTGCTACAAATTGTGACATTTTTAATCTAAAGTATTCACCAAAAGAATTAGTAGTATCTGTTAAAGTATCCCAAGCTAACCCTATTGCTCCTATAGCCCCTACAACACCTAATATTGGATTTATTAAAAATAATAAAGCAACAGCTAAAGCTCCAAGCCCTAATGTCATTCCAGCAAGCATATCAGTATTACTTAATAATACATCAAGAAGTTCTGTAAAATAACCTTGAACCTCAGAAAGTAAATCCATAACTATGCCTAATCCTGTCCATAAAGGAGTTAAAGCGGCACTAATAACTGCTAATCCAGTTGCAAGTAAATCTAAACTATCTGCTACCCCAGTTAATATAATATTAGAAATTTTTCCTAAAAGGTCTATTATTGGAGAAAGTGCTTTTATTAATTTTGCCATAGCAGAATATATTTTTTCTACAATATTTAAAGTGGATTCATTTAAAGTAGTAGTAAATACTTCTTTCATTTCTCCATTATCTTGCTGTTCCATAGTTTTATTAATAGTAAAAAATACTTGTTGTAATTTTAATGCTTGCTCTTTAAATGTTTCAAATAACCCACTACTTTTCATTGCAGTTCCGAATACTCTGGAAATACCATCATCTAAGTTGGAAATTAAGCCTGCCCAAGTATTTTGAAACTCATTGCTTGCCGCTTGGAAACCAGCCATACGTTTCATTACATCTTCATAAAGTGTTCCTTCTTCACGAAGTTTATTTACTGTTGCTGTTGTATATCCCAAAACAGTAGCAAGCATATCAACGCCAGGTCTGATTGCTTCACCAGAAATCAATCCTCTTAATTCCTGTACTACCTGTTGATTGCTTAATCCAAATGTTTTAACAGCCTGTGCTCCAACAACAGTTAAATCAAGAACTTGCTGTAAACTCATTCCAGCATCTATACCTAATGCCATTGTGGATTGCAAAGCTCCACCTAATTCTTCCATTGTTAAAGAAGTTTTTAAAGCTTCATCCTGCATTTTCATTAATAAAGCATCTGAAATTTCTAATGCCCTATTAAAAGGTATATCTTTTTCATCTTGTTGTAATGTGGAAGAAATAATACCAGAATAACCTAATCTCAGTGTTTCCATAGAGGAGGCAAAATTCATTCCAGGAGAGATAAGGGAATCAAAAATAGAGGCAATTTGCCTAACACCTTGCTCAATCAAAAAGGCTTTAAAAGATATATTAGCAAAAACATCAAAAGCTTTTGATGCTGAACTAGCTAAACCATTCATTGCGTTTTTAGCAGTATTCAATCCACTTGTTATATTTGCCGCTGATGAATCCATTCTGCCTAAATTACCAAACACTTGATTGGGGGCTGTTCCTAATGTTCCATATACTCTATTTACACCGTTTCCTTGATATCCAACTTTTGACATATCAAGATTAGGTGCTTTTATACTATTCAAACTTGTTTGTGTAGCAGTAGCTTGTAATTGCACACTCTTTAATGCGCTGACAATAACCTGTGTTTGTTGTTGCATAACACTTGCTACAGAAGCAAATCCTTTTGTCATTCCCGCTGTCATTGAAGCTCCTAAAGCGGTATATGAATTTTTTAAGGCTAAAAGTGTTTGCTCATTCGCTCTTAATGCTTCTGTTGTTAATTTACTCTGCGCTTGAATTGTTGCAAACCCTTTAGTCATTGTGGCAGTAGCAGAACTTACAGAACTGCTCATTCTTGCCATTGCAGTAGAATTTGCATTACTCATCGCTTTTATTGCATTTGCATTTGAAGCACTGCTAGTTTTTATTGTATTAGCCAAAGATTTAAAACTTATATCAACTGTTCTAGACATTGTAGACATTGCTGTTCTAATACCAGATGATAAAGTTGTTATTGTTTTACTTGTATCTCGATAAGAATTAGAAATAGAAGTAAAGCCACTACGCATTGAGTTACTATTCTTAGTCACTGCTTGTGTGACTTTACCAATCGCATTATCTATATCTTTGCTTGAACTATTAAAGGAAGTATTTAAAGTTTTTAATTGTGAAGTGATTGTTTTTATGTCTTTCGCCATTTGCGAAGAATCTAGCTCAATGGAAGCGACAAGTTTACCTACATCATAATCACTCACTTGTATCTTCCTTTCTAAATAAAAAGAAGGAGTTATTTTTTAATAACTCCTCCACCCATTTTTACAAAGTCTTCTATTCCCATTTTTTTTACTGTGTTATTGTTTACTTTAGGAATTTTGGAACCTTTTCCAATACCCTGTTGCACATTTTCTGGAATTTCTGTTCTGCTTTTTTCATATTTTATATGATATTCCAATAATCCGAATATCTTGCGAGGAGTGCTACTCCAAAATTCATAATCACTAAAATGTAATATTCTTTTGGAAAAATAATAGTATGCTACCCAATCCCATCCCTCTTCTTCCCCGCTATCTTTGGAGAGAGATGTTTTTAGTTTTTTGCTTCTGGTGTAGCTTCTACTTCATCTTGTGAAGGTAAAGAAGATTGTACTGCGCCAGAAATATACTCCATTAATACAGGAACATTAGAGGCATTTAAACAAGCCCCAATTTCTTCATTTGTAATATCAGGACAACTTGAAATTAATCCTGCTCTTAAAAAATTAAGAGTATCTTTTATTTTTACGCCCTTGCCTTCTGCTCCTTGCATTCTTGCAAAAGCTTCTTCAATAGAACCATATTCTTCTTCTAAAAGAGCAAAAGCATTTAAATCATAAGATAATGCTACTTGTTTATCTCCTAAAAGAAATTCATATGCTTTAGGTTTTAATATTTGTAATTGTTTAGACATTATTTTACCTCACTATTCATTTTTACTACTATATTATAACACATTTCTTCTAAATTGTCAATAGATTTTTTAAAAAATATTAAAAAAGAGGGGAGATTTCCCCTCTTTTTTAAGCACTAATTGTGACTTTAAAAGTTGTTGTTAATTTTCCAACAGTAATAGTTACTGTTTGATTTGCGGCGGCAGAAGAACTATCAAAACCACTAATGTTTGCCATTGTGATTGTTAAATTTCTTTTTGTCCCACCTTCATAAGTTCCTTCAACTACTAATCCATCTAATTCCAAAGTTTCTCCAATAGAATAAGTTGTTTTTGTTGGAGGAGTTTTTACAGAAATGCTTGTTAATTCACTTGGGATTTCAATTTCTTTTTCCTCTTTATTAAGAATTAACTGCCACCAATGTCCACTTTTACGAGTAGGCATTGCTGTTCCTGTAAAAGAACAATCACCAAAATCTCCACTAGAATCATTTACTGTGAAATCTGGTGGTTCGCTTACACGACACTTATAAAGTACAATGTGGGCATCTCCAATAGTTTCACCCGCATAATCCCACTTACCTTCAATTTTAAAGTAAGGTGGTGTAGCATTTTTAGCAGTCAACTCATAAATAACAGTTTCAGCTTTATCAGCACCTGCTCTTGTGATTTGACCACCCATAATAACTTCTAATCCCGATAAACTTACAACAGAATTCGTAACTGTAAAGTTAATGCTAGTAGTACGAGAATATGAATCCATAATAGTTGAATCACCATACAGAATCTTATTCTCTAATTCAGGGGATACTTGGAATGATAACGCACCAGCTAAATCTACAGGATTATCATAAGTTGGCTCTGCATCAGCGGAATCAGAAATCATTCTTGAAACCTTTACATCTTTTAACTCCATAAGACGTAAGGCGGTAATATCCATAGCCATTAATCATTCGTCCTTTCTAATAAGTTCCACTCAAAGCAGTTATATTTAACACCCAATTTACCCTATTGCTTTCATCATAAGTTAAAAATTGTGGTGGATTAACTTGCTTTACATGAAATTTTTTACCTTCTGGGTCAACCATTATCCCAGTATTCAGTAATTTATATATGCTGTTAATACAGCTTAACACTTGTTCAGCTTTTGAAGCTCTCACTCTAATCTGACAAGTAAAATCAACACTATTCCTTGCTCTACCAACAATAGCATAAGAAGGAGTATCATAAACAGCAATATTTAAAGCTTTATTAGAATTAGTTAAAGGAATGTTATTTATGAAAATATCTTTTCCGACTTTTCCATAATTTAAGCTTTCTAAATACTTTGCAACACTTGTAGCAAATGTCATCGTACTCCCATTCCTTTCTTTGTAGCTTCTTTAATAATGCTCATTAATAACTGTTTATTAGACCTATAAGGGTATTCTAAATACTTAGCTTGTCCTCCATTTGGATGTCGCAAAGTTAAATCTTCATGCTGTATCCAAGCATAATTAAAAGTCCCAGCACTACTATTCCCCCACGGAGCTAATGCTTCATATTGTACTTGATAAACCATTCTTGCACTACTTGTACTATCTGTTATTTTAACAACTTTTCCAGACCGCTTTAATTTACCTGTATCTACTGGAACTAATTCTTGCGACCACTTTAAAAGCATATCTGCCGCTTTTTTTACACCAGAAGCTCCATATAAAGACATTTTTATACTGTATTGTTCTAACACTTTTGTAAACCCATCAAGATTTTTACTGCTTTTGCCTCTGGCATTAAAACGTAGCTTCAATCCCATTATTAAGCACCTCATAATCTTGAAGAGCACCAGATACTGCTGTAGCCCTTACACTGTAATAAATCCCACTTAAAACGATTCCATTATCATTTCCAAGTATAATATATCTTTCAGTGTTCTCTCCAATAGTCACATCTATAGCATCTCTGGCTTTTACTATATGCGGAAGAATACTGCCACGAGTGAATTGAATTGTCACATTCTCACGAGTATTTTTTAAATCCTTACGTTCATAATCAAAATCAGGGTCTCCCTCTTTATCAGTATTCATTGCGGCGATTATTGGAATACGATTTTCATAATCATAATCCAATATTGCTAATCCTTCATCGTTATATCGCTCTTCAAGAAGAGGTACATACTCAAAAGACATATTTAATACTCCCATCATTTGATATACTTCTTGCAAAGAACTTTCAACCCATTCTTTATCACCCATTTGTCATTACCTCTTGCGAAATTAATGACTTTGCACCATTTCTTCCCTCAAAAACCAAAACTATATAATAATTTGTATTTGCAGATAAATTATTTAATCTGTACTTAGTTCTATTTATATCATAAAACATTTGTGTTGTTAAAGCTTTAGAAATATCTAAGACAGTATCTGCGTACTCATCATACATAGGCTCTAAACCATAATATAATGAATACCTTTTGAAATTACCATAAGATAAATCAAACTTATTCCATGATAATTCAATACTGTTATCACTAACTAAATCTATTGATAATTTAACAGGCTGTTCCCTAGAAAGATTATAATTTCTTATAGTCCCATCTTTTGTTGCAACAGTTACAGGTTTCACTATTACAGTATAAATACTAGCATTAGTTTCAAGCTCTGTTTGCACTTCTTGTGCTAAAGCGGTATAATGAAAAAATCTATTACCTTTTTTAAAAGAAGCTTGTTCTACCGTTACATCAAATTCAGGTGCTACTGCTAAAGCTAATCTTTGAAAAATTTCAAGTTTAGCATATAAAATAACAATATATTCTTCATCAGGTATTATTTCTTCTACTGTCTTGCCAAGCCTTTTTGCGCTTTGTTCAACTATTTTAGGAATATCTTCCTGTAATTGAGCAAAAGCAGGGTCTTGACTAATAAGAGGTGCAGATAACATTAAGCTATCTATTAAATAAGATACTAACAAATCTTTTGTTGTATCCATATTACCCCTCCCTTATAAAACGTCTAGAGCGTTTCTCTCAGCTAAATAATTCTTTAACTCCTGTGATACTTTGTAAGTTTGACCTTTTTTCATGTAAACCCAAGCATCACCAAAATAAAATTCTATATCAATTTTAGCCCGAACTTCTACTGTTTTAGGAACGGACTTTATTTCTTTGACCTCTAAAACATCTAAATCTACAACTGCTTCTTTCGTTTCTGGTGTTTGATTTCTAGCCAATTTTAAATCCTCCATATATTATAAAAATAGGGAAGGGAATTACCCCTTCCCTTAAAAGGTTCTTATCCAGCCTGTACTGTAACAGTGAATGTAGTGGTTTTACCCCTTACAGTTACAGTGCAAACTTTTTCGCCAGCTTCCGCACTATTAAAACCTGTAACATTATCTTTTGTCACAGTTTCAACTTTTGTGCTGGAATCACTGTAAGTTCCTGTTACAACCATGCCAGTGATATCTAATTCATCACCTATTGCATATGTTATTTTTGTGGGCGGTGTTGTTACCACAATACTTACAAGTGTAACTGGTGTGGGAGGTTCCTCGCCAACATATTCATTAGCAAGCAAATTTGGAGCTTGCTTATAATGAAATACAGAATCCTCTGAGACTTCAAGAGTTTTTGCTAACTTACTAGGAGCTTGTTCTGCAAAAAATACATCATTAACATTAGCTCCTGTTTTATTAGCAATAACTTCTGGGGCTTGCTCCATATAGAATACATCAGTATCCGTTAATTTTTCAGCCATTTAAATCCCCTCCCTGCTCATTTATTAAGCAGTTTCAATGATAACGCCATGAGTAGGATTTAAGGATTTAGTGCCCCAAATTCCATACCAACCAAGTTTCAACTCACGTTGGAAATCTTGTGGAGTATCTGTTCTAATTTCAGGTGGTAAAGCTACTGCCATAGCGTAGTAATCTTCACCAAATAAGACAGCTTGATATACGTCAATGCTATTTTTGCCTGCACCCTTTAAATCAGCTTTATAACCAGCAATACTATCACCAGCAGGTGCGGCACCATTAGGCATCATGGTAGTTTCGATAACACTTTTGTTACTCATTCTATTGAATGGGCGGGTCGATTACTTTTTTCTCTCCCGCTCTCTTACTTTCGTAAGAGTTCAGCCTATATCTTCACCCTCAATTTGAGGGGTTTGCCACATAGTCGTTACAAGGGCAAGGAAGTTTAACTTTATCAAACTTGTAAAACATACTTTGTGGAATAGTACCTTTAACACTTTCTAAAAACTTAATAGCACTCTCACTACTAAATCTCAAACTATGTCCTTTACTACCCCTAAGTCTGATTTTAATATTATAATCAAATTTTCTTTTCAAAACATCTACAACACACTCACAATCTTCTATTGAATAACCATCAACAGTTATCTCAAAAGAAGTTCCTGATTTAGTTCCATCATCTAAAATCCAATACAGTAGAGCTTCATTTGTAATCTCTTCTTCAAACTCTTTTGGTATTGTTTTCTTACCTGTTCCATAGAACATTTCATAATACCTATTGAGTTCTTTATGTCCCTTAGATTGAAAGTAATAACTACGATTATTATACTTTTTAGGAACAGACTTGCAAATTGGTTTTAATATATTATATTTAAAATATAAATAATCTTTTTGCTTCATTCCTTGTTCTGCTCTTATATAAGCATATCTGTTTACACCTTCTATTTTTTGGGCATGTAAATCTCCTAAAAGACTTCCAAATACTAAATCTTTCATATCTTGTGTAAACCCCACACTATTTGTGATTCTACTATAATCAGTGTCAATGCCAAATTGTTTCGCTTTTACAGCAATATATTGCTGTGTAGTGTTGTATAGTTTAGCTACCTCTTTTTGAGTCATTGTAGCTAATTGTTTTTCAAGAATCTCTTTCTTATACTTCCTACCTTCTCTCGGAATTGCCATATAAACCACCGTTTCTTATATAAATTTTCTCCGCTTATATTATAACATAAAATTTATATCTTGTCAAGTGTATTTACTTAGGGTTTTCCGATTTCGGCAACTTTTATTATTTAAGGACGCTAACCATAATTACTTATGGACAAGGCTCATCGAAAAGTTGTGAACTTTATGCAGTCAACCTCACGTCATCTATTCTACCAATTTCACCGCTGAACAACTGTTCAGGTGCACCATAATTACTTGCATTTATCCAAGCTGGGTCATCTCTCAATGTTCTTGATTGATGAGGATGCACAAAGCAAATATAATAATTGCCACCGATTTTTGGTGCATTATTGGTTGACAAAATTTCAACAGCATCTTTAATAGTTGCTACTGATAATTCATTTGCACCAGCGGCAATTTCATTTCTTGCTGAAATTTTAGCCGCATCTTTTTTACGACCAAAAATTTTAGAGGTGCCTACGTCACCTGTACAAGCGGTATCTCTCAATTCACATTCGATTGTATGTCCAATGTTTCTGCCCAGCAATTTTAAGCTGTTAGCCATCTGGTCAACAAAAGAGAACTGTAAAGATAATGAAGTAATTGCTGTTGCAGTACCATGCTCTGTAACAACAATTTCTTTCATTGTAGAGCTTAAAGTTTGAGATTTAATTCTCTCACCTTCAAGCAATTCTGGCGGCAACTCTAAGTTTTTGTAAGTCAACATTTTTATAGTATTGCCAGGTTGAGTCATTAACTCAGTTTTTACAGCCGCAAACTGATAAAATCTCATAACTGGTTCAGCTTGATAGTCTAATTCTTTAGAATACACAGGTTTTAATTCGTTAATTAAGCGAATCGCATTACCTGCGGCTAATTCAGTACCACCCTCACGAATAATTGTATTAATATCATTCGCTGTTGGGAATTTTGGTGTTTGGTTTTCAGCCATTTAAAAAATCACTCCTATTAAAATTTACGATTTCCTGAATCTCCAAACATTACTTTTCGCAAAGCTTCGTAAGTTTGATTATCCATGTCTCTGACAGATGCTAAAGCATCTTTATTTTTTGATTCAAAGATATTATTCATATCTGGTGTCGGTAATCCCAGATTTGGTTTATATTTCTCTTTGACTTTATCTTGCAAAGCTTTTGCTTTTGCATATGTACTATCAATTTCTTCCTTAGTAGAACCTATTACTAAGTCTTTGAAATCTTCGTCAATATCACTTAATTTAGAAGCTTTATATGCTTCCACTTCTTGTGATTGTTTGTAAGCTTCAAATTCAGCTCTAGCTTTTTCTACCTCTGCTTTTAATTCATCCCGCTCTTTTGTGAGAGCTTCCAATTCTTCTTTACCCAAAGATTGTCCCTCCTGTTTTGCTTTTTCAATCAAGTCTTTAAGCCGTGTTATCTCTTTATCTCTTTCTGCTACAGTATCTTCAAGTCCATTGGATTTTAAAATCTCAGCATTAAGCTTTTCACTTTTAATTTTTAGCTCACCTTTTAATTTCTCAATCTCAGGATACAGTTTTGCTTTTTCCTGCTCCCTCGCTTTGGACAATAACGCATCTATATCTACTTGTGTTTGTGTGTTCTGCGCTGGTGCAGGTTCTTGACCAGTCGCTTGTGTACCCTTTTCTTCTTCTGACATTAATTCTTCCTCCTAATAAATAACAATTACTTACCTTGTGGTTTCATTGAAACCTTTGTACCATTGGTAGGCATCCTGTTAGCAGGTTTTTTATCAACCTGCAACTTTACTGCTGGGGTAATATTTGTATTAGCATTTGATGGCTTCATATATTTCTCCGCTGACACTCTACCACCTCCTTCTTTTATAAAGTATCTATATTATACCTTTTTTGAAGGTTAGGTTTTCTCTAATCCAGTAAAGAGTTTTTTTTCTTTACCATCTCTATTAGTTCCAACCTTATTTTTAAAATCCATTTGAGGATTAGCATTATTTTCTACTGGAATTTCTTCCTTCTCTGGTTCTAACATTACTGAACCATCAGAAGGATTTACTAATCTGTTTCCTGCTGGCATACTTAAAGGAGCAATACCATAATATAATGGATTTTCCTTACTATCTTTGTCAATCTCTTTTAACAATGCTTGTGGAGAATCTTTTTTAAGTCTTTCTAAAGCATTTTCTCTGCTTTCTAATCCAGCTTTCATTTCTTGCTGAATCTGACTTAACTCTTGAACCATATCACGAGGTAAAATATCCCCAAAAACAACTCTATGAGTAAATAATTTAAATCTATCTGATTCCTTAACAGAAATCATATCTTCTTTTAAGCCAATTAATAAAATAATTTTATTTACAAGTTGAACAGAAGCTCCTGTCATTACTTGTTTTGTTTTTATTAAATCTATTAAAGGCATAAAAGCTATTTGAAAAGCTGTTCCACTTAAATTTGCAGGCGGTGCTTCTCCACCTATAGCTAATTTTGGCATATTAGCAATCTCAAACATATTAGTTTTGGTGTTGCCAATATAATTAATACTTGCTCCTAAATCACCTTGCAATTCTAAGTTGAACACTTTAGCATCTTTAGGCAATCCACCCCAAACATTATTTGCGCCTCTTTCAAGATTAGCTATTCTTGCACCAGTAATAATTGTTGTTGGTGCGGCATGATAAGTTAATATTTCGGAAACATCAGAACATTTAGCGTTTAACTCTAAATTTAATGGTATAATATCTTCTAGGTCAGATAGACCAAAATTAGAGCCAGACAAGGGTAAATTTCTAAAATGTACGATTGGAATAATCCCATATGGGTTAGAAATAACCACATCATCTTTTCCATCTTCTTGTTTTCTTACCTCATCTTTAGTATAAATATATTTAATTGTAACTGTTTTTTTACCCGCAAATAAAGCAGGCTCTCTTTCAACATTATAAATAATAGATACAGACTCTAAAGCATCAGGAGAACCATTATAACCATCTTTATATTTTGGAAAAACGATACTTGAAGGAATACTAAATAGTCGTATTCTACCTTTAGGATACATTCCGAAAGGGTCATCAATTTCACTAGGACTTTCATAATGAACGTGAATATACGCATCTCCTGTAACAGATTTACACTGCCCAACATTCATCATTAACTCTGAACCATTATTGTCGTCCCATACTCCATTTACAAAACTTTGTATATCTTTTTCAAACTCTTTATCAAATTTAAAAGTAAAACCACCATTAAATTCAGTGCTAACATATTTATTTATAAAACGTCTACACCAATTTTGAGTAGTTTGTGGTGAATCTTCATTGGTAGCAATGTAATCAAAATGATACCCTAAAAAGAAATTCCAAAACCTCTCATATTCAGCAAGCCTTGCAAGGTCTGCTTCTCCTAAATAAGAAGTTTTATCATTCAACCTAACAAACGGTTCTACCATTTTTGTTAAAAGTGAACGATAACCTGATACCAAATCCAAACCATCACCACCTTCTTCTTAATCTTTGATTTAATCTATTTGTGAAATGATAGCTACTAGAATTTGTCTTAAAGAACTCATTTTCTGTAACCAATTCTGGTGCTCCCATTTCCGTTTTTAATCCCCACACCATTAAAGCGGCACTAAATGGGTAATCATCATGTTTATTTCTTTCTTTAGGATGTCTTACAACTAAATGATTATTCTGATACTCTTTTTGCAATTCTAAAAACTGCTCTTGAAATTTTTTAAATTCTATTGTTTCGGCAGTTTTAGGAGAAGCAGGATAATGAAAACAATTAGCTTTTAAATAAGCATCAAAGTATTTCATTAACGCAGATTTTGAAGGAACAGTAAATACAAAAGGCACAACAGGGCATTTTAGATTAGCCGCAAGCCTATCAACAACAGGTGCCCCTACTCCTGTTCCATCTACTACAATACCTTTAACTATAAAATTCTTTAAGAAATCCATTATCTTATAATACTGCTCTTCATAGTTGTCACCAACTATTTCTAACCAGTCTAAAATTCTCACATCATATAAAACATAGTCAGGAACTCCTGCTTCTGTTGCCTGTTCTACAATTATAGGATTTGTATAATCTGGAAGTCCTACAGTAACTACTGTACTATCCTGTGACTTACCTATATCAATTCCTACTATGCACTGAGTATCATAACATACGTATTCTCTATCTTTGTTTTTCATTGCTATTGGTTCTTCTGTGAACTTATTAGCATCAATAAACATTCCATATTGGAACATCCACTTTAATTTATAACTCATTTGATATTCTTCGCTATTTTCCCCTAAAATCATCTTAGCTGATTCTAAAGTCTTAGCATAATGCGGATTAGCTTTTACTACCACATCGCAATCAAATTCAAAATGACTCTTTAATCTTATTTCCTCTTTTTCCCACCGCTTTTTATTTAATTGAATAGTATCATAAAAAAAGTTCTTATTGATATTCGGTGTTCCAATTAAAATCTTTGTTCCATTATAAAACGAAACTGTTGGGAAAATAGATTTTTTAAATTTAAAATTACTGATATCCTGTGCTTCATCACATATTAAAATATGATATGAGCCACCTTCTATATTAGAACCTTCACTTGCACTTTTACAAGTAACAGTAGATTTTATATTTAAATTATTAAACTCTAATGTTATCTTTTCGCCATTAAATGTTCCGAATCTTACATTAAAATCTGGATTTGTTAATACCTCTAATGCGGAAGAACAAGAAACACAATCTTTTATGTTTTCAAATATAATTTGTGATTGCGCTTTTGTTGGAGCAAAGATTCCTACCATTACACCATCTTTAAATAACCTAAATCTTTTATCATCAGAAAACATTGGCATATTTGCCAAGATAGGAAGAAAAATAATTAAACCTGCAACAGTGTTACTAACTGTAAAGCTTTTTCCACTCTGACGAGACATTAAAGCTGTTAAGGTTTCAGAATCATTTTCTATTACTGCTCTTATAATTCTCTTGCTAAAATGTGCTTGATACGAAAACATTTCTTTGCCTGACAAAAGATAGCAAAAATCAAAAATTTTATTGACTAATTCTGTAGTCGAAAACATATCTTGTGCCATAAATACCTCTATCTAAAAATAAATAAACCTAGTAAATAATACTAGGTTTATTATAGTATATAGGTTAGTGTCTCCCTATAATCCAATATCCATTTTTGCTTCTAAAAGTTAATCGTTTGCCTGTTTCACGTTCTTTTTGCTGTAATTTATCATACTCACGCTTTGAAATACGTTTCATATTATTTCATCACTCTTTTCATTGTGTTATTATTATACCATAAATTTATAGATTTGTCAATAGATTTTTTTAAAATATTTTAATTTTTTATTCTTTTTTTGTCATTAAATGAATAAATTCATCATCTGTCCATAAAAAGATTTTCTTTTTTCGTTCTCCTCGCATCTCTGCTACATAACAGCCAGGAACTCCTACTCGATATCCTTTCGTTTTAGCATAAGACGGATATACTTGAAAAGTTCCTCCCCAAACCTCATACGTAATTTCTGGTCTAGGTTCTTTGGTGAATTTATTATGCTCTATTACTACTCGCTCTTTTTTATATCGTTGGTGATGATGTTCACGCCATATAACAGTAGCATTTATCCAATCCCAAACACCATCTCTTTTTGGTGCTTGATGTTGAACAAAATGAATATAACAATTACTACCTACATTAAAATAGAGAAAACAAAACTCTGCCATATAAATTTCAGGCTTGCCTATCAATGTTGCTAACATAAGTTCAGGAGTAAAGTATGAATCATGTTTCCTTCTTCCTGCCCAATGGTTTCCATCTATAATATACAAAATTCTATCAGCATAAGGCTTCATTATTTCTGCTAACTCGTATACTTGCTTATCACCTATTGACCACTCTTCTGTAACATCAGACTTAGAAAGCTTTGTTGCACCATTTCCTGCATCTCCCCCTATGCCCACATACATATTAGGAATTGACATTAAATAATTGAACGTCTCTATAAATAATTCTCTGTTACAAAGACCCCAATGAATATCTGAAAGGTTTGTGAAATAGGCTACCTCTTCATCTGTTCTAAAGGTTACGATATGTTTTCGTAAATCCTCAAATATTATATCTTCTTTGCGCTTCAAGTTATATCTCCTTGTAAACATTCTTTAGCAGACTTATCTTCTCTAAATCTAATGAATCTTGGATTAATTAACGTAACTACTCTACCATCTTTGCTTATCAAAGAATTCTGATATTGTATCTCCACAACCTTACCTATATATGAATCTTTTCCATTCTCTTTTATTTCCGCTTTTAATTCGTCTGATAAATTGCTTGCAGTACAAACATAAACTAACTTATTATCTTTATAAGCTCCGCAAACTACCCCGCCTACCCATTTATTATAATAGGATTTAGTGACTGGAATCCTTGTTCCAAAACTTGTTGTTTCCCAATATTTCCACTTTAATAATAAATCATCATCACTTAATTTACCATTATAAAGACTTGATGGTGATTCAAACCCCATAATAACTAAATCTGCTGTTTTTATACTCTTATACTTCAAAAAATTACCGCTCCTTTTTTCTACATAAGGTGCAAAAATATCTTTCAATATTAATCCCTCTTTACCGCAAGACCAAAAAAACGTTAAAAGGTCTGCAAAAGATTTAGTAGGTTTTCTAATATCTTGGGTTAATTCAAAAATAGCCCCCTGTGTTTTACAATTCTCTATAAAATAACTTGGCACCATTTTGATATAATCACTAAACATATATCTAATATTATCTAAAATTTTTAACCGCTCAATAAGAGGTAAGTCTTTTATATCTTTACCATTATAATAAACAATGTCAAATACTTTAAAAGTTAAGTATCCATTTTTATTCTGAAATGCTATTGCATTTTCAGGTGTTGCTCCTGTAACTTTCTGGACTTCAAAAAAGTGAGAATCATTTCCATAAACTAATTCACCATCTAAAACTGTTCCTGTTAAAGTATGTAAATCACAATCTCTTAAATGTGGTAACTTATCTGTTGCTTCATCTCTCTGCCCTGTCTTTTTAGAAAAGCCACGTAACATTATCCTATTAAATTCTGTTCCTATATGCATACATGCTCTATGCCCATCTAACTTCTCTTGTGCAATATAAAACCCTTCTGCACTTTCTAATTCCTTAAATGTCCCCACTTTACAAGTCTGAGGAGTTACGTCAACCATTTCAACACCTCTTTTGCAAGAACTTCTTGAACATACTTTTTATACTCTTCTACAGTTTTGAAATCATTATGAACAGTTATATCAAAAGATGAAAAACTATCTAATTCTGTCTCGCTCTTACTTAAAGATTGCTGTAAAGTGAGCCCATTTCTAAATAATTGATGCTCTCTCTCCACCCTGATAACCAAAGGAGAAAATTCTTTCATTTCCATTATTTCATTTTCGTAACGACAATCAGCAACAATATAAACAGCATTAGAAGAAAGACTTGAACTATCTCTCTCTACTCCTTTTATTGCAGACTTTAAGCAATCTACCCAATAATTTTGATTATATTTTCTTACAGATTCACCAATATCTATTAATAATTGCCGACCTTTTTCATCTTTTTTACCATCCCATTTAAAAACTGTTTCGCAAATATACTTCAAGCTATCAGCATAATGAGTAATTAATACATCTTTGCCCTGTTCTTTTAAATAATCCCCCAATACTTTTGCTAAAGTATCTTTTCCACTTCTGGCTTTCCCACTTATTAAAATAACTTTTTTTGACATTTTAATACCACCTAATAATTATTTTGTTTGTTTAATTTTTAAATCATCATAAGCATCATATCTTAACTTTGTATATTTAGTATGTTTAACCCTATCTTCACACTCTTTTTGTTTGCCTTTATTAAAATTTCTATAATCAACTGTTAAATAGCCTGTAACTCTTCTTAATCGCAAAATATTATTGCTTCCGCAATTAGGACAAACACTTGGAATATCACTTTGTAAACCACAATCATGGCAAACATCAATAGGGAAATTATAAGCTAAATAGGGAACATCAATAGACATTGCGTAATCCATAATATCCTCTACTGCTTGCTCATTTTTCATTGCATCTGCTTCAAACTCAATATAAGTAATACAGCCTGCTGTTGGATATTCACAGAACTTAGCTTCAATATCTAATTTTTCAAAAATAGACGCTTGTTGCCAAACTGGAACATGATGTGAATTAGTTATATATTCTCTATCTGTAACATTCGGTATTACTCCAAACTCCTTCTTTAGAGCTAAAGCATATTTATAAGCCAATGTTTCAGCAGGAGTGGCATAACAAGAGAAATTCAAATTATGTCTTTCACTTGCTTCAACCGTTCTTTGATAAATATGCTCAACAACTTTTAAAGCAAAATCTAAACTCTCCTTAGATTCATAATGGTCAGCACCAAATAATGCTTGGCACATTTCAGCAATACCAATATATCCAAACCCTAACGTGAAATGCTTTAATGTTTCATAAATTCCTTTTTCTCTTGCCAATTTTGCATCAGCAACAATATTATTGTTATACATAAATGGAGCGGCTTTTACACTTTGTTTACACATATAAAAGAATCTTTCTATTAAGCTTTTTTCTGTTAAATCTAATACTTCATCAAGCTCTTTCCAGAATCCTTCTAAATCTAATGGTTTTCCTAAACAAATGCCATGCCTTATGCCAATTCTAGGCAAATTAATAGTTACAGGACAAGCATTACCTCTACCATCTTTCTTATACCCCATTCCATGTCTATCCTTGCCTATTAAGGTTCTACACGTATTCTCCACTATCACTAGTGGTACTGACTATATCATCTGTTTTAAAAACAGCCCTCCGCTTCGGATACGGTGTCTATCTCCGTCCCTACGCCGCTACACTCATCACGGCTAGTCGATACACTTTGTTCATCACAATATTCAAATGTAAAAATTTTTTTATAAGGAACTTTTGTTTTTCCTTTTAAAATCTTCATAATGGAAGTTTTGCCACCTCTTATTCCACAAGACTTAGCACAAGAAATTAAAGTATCAAAAATTTCTTCTTCGCCTGTTTGAAGATTTATTTTTTTCACTTTACGAGCATTTGGATTTTTAGCACCTAACTTAGTTTTTCTTATTTTCTCTTTTATAACTTCTAATTCTTTAGAATTCTTATTTTTATAAGTATTTCCCCCACATTTAGAAGTAACATCAACTTCATTATAACCCAAAGCAACACTGCTGAAAAAATTTATCCAAAAAATCTCTTTTTCTGTTAGTTCCTCTTGTGTTTTCGCAGTATCAATAATTTCATAACAAAACAAATTTTTTCCATATTTTCTAATAGCTCTTGCAAATTTAGTATCAAGTTTTCCGCTTAAACTATCAGTAATATGTCTATGAAACCTATCCTGCACAGGTCTTATTGTCTGCCCAATATAAACTTTTCCATTTTGAATATTAGTTATTTTATAAACCCACATCTTATCACCAGATTTACGCAATATATGAACCTTAGCACGGTCTCAACTCAAAGAGTCCTAACCGTTAGCAACCTACTGGTCACACCGCCTGACGGCGTTCAAAGGGTTTTAAATGGGCTAAGTTCCACTTACCCATTGTAGCCATTTCTTCATCAATATTTGAAGCGGGATTTTTACTCCAATCGCAATTTACAATATTTGGATATATTCTTTTACTTAAACTCTTTATAGCTAATTTTTTTAAATCATAATTGGGAGTTCCCTCTCTATCATTAACCCCTTTTTTGTATTGAAAAATACTTATTGGGAAAATCGGAGTTAAATGATTTTTGCCTATTCCCTCAATAGAAGCATTTAATAACCATTTTGTTACTAATCTTCCTTCTGGCGTTATATCTAAACCATAGTTAATTGAAGTAAAAGGTAATTGCGACCCAGGACGACTCTCTAAAGTGTTTAAATTATGATACATTGCTTCTGCGCTTTGTTTTCCTTCACGCTCTAACATATCATTTGCATATTCATACGCCTTTTCATATTTCTTAAAAACGTCATTATCTATATGTGTATTTTTTTCGTTATTTTTTAAGAAATCTAAAAAATAATCTAATTCTTTATCTATTTCTTTTTGCTCCACATATTTCATGCCACTTTTAAAATGTTTTACAAAACTCTTTTTTACAAATGGTGCTAAGTCTCTATCTATATGTGCAGAAGCTACCCCACCAAATTGACACTGACTCTGTGCTTGAAATATTACAGCCACTAATTGGCAAGCTGTGCTAAAACTTCCTGCCCCTCTTACATCGCCGTTTCTTGTAATAAATCCATTTGTTAATAATGGTACTAAATCTGCAAATAAACAATTTTGCATTCCAACGCTATAGCTATCTAAATCGTGAATATAGATTCTTGCCTCTTTATGTGCTTTAGCTACATCACTTGACATTAAATCATTTAACGCAATATCTTTATGTATTACTGCGGCACTTTCAAATTTTCTGCCACCAAAACTTTCTTCATCTACATTTGCATTTTGATTCATCACATTTGTACATTCTATTTTACTTAATATTTCTTTTCTTAACGCAGAATCTCTTTCCCGCTCTCTATTTCTTTTTTCCCTATATAAAATAAACTCTTTCGCTACATTTTTAAAATTTGATGCCATTAACTCTTTTTCAATCATATCTTGAATAAATTCAACTTCTGGAATACTTTCTGCTGTCTCTTTAATCTTCGTTTCTATCTTGTTTGCTAACCTTACTTCTTTTCCTTCTAACATTCCTAAACTTTTAAAAGCTTTTAGAATCGCATTAACAATTTTAGAAGAATCATAATCTACAATTCTTCCATCCCGCTTTTTCACCTTAGTAATCACTTTGAACACTCCTTATAACAAACACTTCCTTTGCAAATAAATTATTTTGTTTTTTACAGTTGTAACAGTGTTTTTTATAAAGTTTATTGCATATAAACAAAAATAGCTAGGGCTTCCCTAACTATTCAATTTTTAAAATGGAGCTAGTAGCAGGAATTGAACCCGCAACCCACGACTTACAAAGCCGTTGCTCTACCTATTGAGCTACACTAGCATGGTATGCCTCTCCGAATCGAACGGACTCTGCTGGGCTTCAACCAGCCGCTTTAACCAACTAAGCTAAAGGCATGTATGGTGACGTATGGGAGAATTGAACTCGCCATCCCAACATTGAAAGTGTTGTGTCCTAGCCATTAGACTAATACGCCATTTTGGTGTCCTATCTCAGATTCGAACTGAGACTATACGGATTTTAAGTCCGTTCCCTCTGCCGATTGGGGTAATAGGACATGGTTGAAGCAGATGGAGTTGAACCATCATTTCTGCGTTATCAGCACAGCATACTAACCCTTGTATTATGCTTCAATATGGATGCCAGAGTAGGACTCGAACCTACACTTAACAGAGTCAAGGTCTGCTGTGTTACCATTACACTATCTGGCAAATAAGAACTAAGCTGGCTGTCAACCCAGCATCTCCTACCAGAGCTTCTCTGTGGCGGTAGCTGACCGTTCTACCCTTTAGTCCTAGTATATAAAATGGCTTGGTTGGCACTTTCTTCTTCGGCTCTATACCTAGCTGTAAATTAGCTCAGTGCGAACTGATAAAGCCTCGGCATATACTTATACAGTTAAATATATACTATCAATGGCTAACTTCTGTCTCTATGAACAAAAGGCGTGAGTTTTTTAAAGTCCCTAGCAGACCAATGTGTCAGATTTTTCTGTTGCTGACCCAACTTAATGCGCCCTAAGTCACTAATGGTTATCTAGACTCACTATTTTATTTTAACCCCAAGCTATTATAATCTATTTGGTTTCCCATGCAGGAATCGAACCTGCACACAAGGTTTAGCTTACTACTCTATATTTCTATAGCCACATATGTGTTGTAGTCTGGACTATTTCTTTACCATTTCAGGTAAGATGCGTATAGTCTCTACAGAACCCCTTGTAAGAAGGTTTCCTCGGAGTTGTCTTCGGCTTTGTTTAGCAAATATTCCGTTAAGAGATTCTCCGATATAGCATCTTCCAGTTCAAGTGTTACTCCTTGAAGCTGTATCATTTTTGTTAATTTACCTCTACAAGAACAACTACAACAGTTACAATTATATTTTGTCTTCTTTACTAAAAAAGATTTATTTCGAGCTAGCGAGAACACTTTCTTGCAACAAGGACATTTTAACAAAACCATGTGTTTCTTTAGTTTTAATCCATGTTTTTTAGCATGCTCTCTTATAGACAAAATTTCTAAATTTTTGATGTTGTTATCTTTCTTATTCAAATTTTTATGATGTACAACTTCATTCGCATTAAGTAACCGACCAAGATGATTTTCCATAACAATCCTATGTAAAAGAACGTAACCATTCTTAGTTGCTTTTGGATGTTCAGGAACTAAAGCATATAAATAATCACCTTTACTTACAATTTTCTTAATGTTCCACATGAACGCTCCTATCTTTAAAGACCTTTGCTCTGTCCATTGAGCTAATGGGAAATATGGTGCAGGGAGTAGGAATCGAACCTACGGTGTCTCTTTTCTAAAATAGTATTCTTTCCACCTATCTCCTATATGTTGTTCAAGTGTCACTAACTCTTTTGAATCCACTAAACCCGCATGTACTAATCTATGACAGTTTGGACAAATGTAAGTTAAATTACTATGAGCATTAGGATTAACTATTTTTCTGCCTTTAATATGGTGAATGTCGCAAGTGGCTTTATCCCAACCACACAACGAGCAACCAATTTTTAACCTTTTTAAAATTTTAGTCACTGTTCTAGGACTAACATCTAAGATAGAATTTATATTCTTGCCTTTTTGGACAAGATGCGCTATAGATATTTTAAGAATGTTTTCTTCTTCTTTATAAAATTCTAATTTGCTTTTTTGTATTTTCTTCTTAGTCTCTTCTGTATGTCTTCTCCCTTTTCCAGCATCTGATATTTTTCTCCTAGTTAAATCCGAAACAATGCGTCCTTTTAAACTGTTACTAACCTTTTCGTTTATTAGTTTTCTTTTATTTTTGGTAGAAAAAGACTTAGCACATTCTTTAGAACAAAATCTTCCAGAACCATAACTTCCATTATGCTCTTTATTACAGTTTTCGCAAAGCATTTTTTATGCTCCTTTACAGTCTGGTGCAATCGCCAACTATGCACCCCCTGCATTATTAATTGGTGTGAATAGGAGGAATCGAACCTCCGCTATCTTGATTAAAAGTCAAGTGCTTTACCAACTAAGCTATATTCACATTAAGTGATAGGGAAATGTCCCTATCTACGGTAGCCCCAGAGCTTACGCCCAAGCTAAAACTTTTTATTTGGGAGCGGGTATGGGAATCGAACCCACCTTAAACAAGCTTATGAGGCTTGCGAGAACACCTTGCCTCCCACCCGCAATCTAATCTAATGCCAGAGCATTTGCTAGCTTTACTCTGGCAAATTAAAAGGATTTTTTTAGACGATGCCATTACGACAGCGGAAATCCGCATCCTCCACTTTGCGCTAGGGAGTGCCCTATCCTTTTATAGTCTTTGGTCTTTGTGGCAGGATTTGAACCTGCGACCCTTCGCTCCCAAAGCGAATGCGCTACCAAACTGCGCCACACAAAGATTGGTTGAGGGTACTGGAATCGAACCAATATTAAGCAATTATAAGTTGCCTAGTCTACCGTTGACTTAACCCTCCATTGGCACTTAGGGTTGGACTCGAACCAACAACTACCGCTTTAACAGAGCGGGATTCTACCATTGAACTACCTAAGTATGGCGAGCCGTGAAGGAATCGAACCCCCATTAATGGTTTTGGAGACCACTGTTCTACCGTTAAACTAACAGCCCATTGGAGCGGTAAACGAGAATCGAACTCGTAACATTAGCTTGGAAGGCTAAAGTTTTACCCTTAAACTATTACCGCACTATATCTATATTATATCACATTTTTGCGTGTTTGTCAAGCATTATTTTTTTTATTGGAGAGTCAGCACGGAGTTGAACCGTGAATTTTAACGGTTTTGCAGACCGTTTCCTTACCCCAAGAATACACTGACTCATGTGGAGGAGGACATGGGACTCGAACCCACAAACGACTTTAATCGCACGTCAGTTTTCAAGACTGATGCCTTACCATTAGGCTAATCCTCCATAGACCGCCAGCCTGGTAAGCTGTAGCGGTCACATCTGTTTTTTTGTTTAGTGATTCAAGCACTGTAAATCAACACCCTGATGGCGGGAGGGTATCGAATAAGGTCAGTGCATAACCTTCATCTCGTAGTAACCTTTATCGCTGGTTAATTCGCCCTTTCGCTTTCTGCTCTAGCTACGTCTATGGAGCATAGGATAAGCAATAACCTAATCTATAGTCACCCTTTTTTAAGAGTTTCCCATTCTTGTTTATAGCTTGCTACCTTCTCGCATTCTTTACTGTAAAGTGTATCAAGAGATAACATAAGTCTTGCATGAGCCTGCAAGCAAGAATGCAATGATTTCAAGCTTTCTTTATGATATTTTAAAAGCAGTTTTTTTCGAGCCAATGCTTTGCCTTTTTCTTCATCAAACACATCTGCTCCATGAACTCTTGTTGTTGCACTCAATGTATCAGGAATTACAGAAGCATTAAAAGTATACCAAGCACCTGCACCTTTTGCAAGTCTATCAGCTTTACGTACAACATCTCCACGACAATTGGTTGCAATAGCAGTTACTGTTCCTTTTTCTTTGTTTACTACATACTTAATCTTATCCATTCGAATTCTCCTTTGTTTTTTATTATGTATATATTATACCACACTTTTTTCCTTTTGTCAAGTATTATTTTTAATTTCCTGTAGAACCAAAACCACCAGCACGTTCATCTGTTGTATCATCATAATCTACTTTATCATATGATGAAATAATTCCTTGAACAATTCTTTCACCTGCTTTTAATACTACAGGCTCATCTCCAAAATTTATGACTGCCGCAAAAATCTCTCCATCATTTGTTTTATTGCCAAAATAATCAGCATCTATAACACCTACTGTGTTGCCTAATGCGAGGTTTCTTTTGCACAAAGAACTTCTTGGTGCCATAAGTAAAAATTTATCTGATTCAAGCCTTGCTTTTACTCCCAATGACACTAAAGTAGGCGTAAGAGAAATTCTTACTTGTCCATCTTTTAAAGAATAAACAGGAGGAATTTCTGTATCCCTATAACAGTACATATCATAACCAGCACTTCTTGCCGTCTTTCTTGTCGGCAATTTTGCATCTTTGTAAATTCTTTCAAATCTCTGCATTTACTGCTCCTTTATCAACTGCACAGTAACATTTCTTCTGCCGAATTTATATGCCTGCGCTTTTGTTGGAAAATAAATATCTATTCTATTGCCTACAATAGCTCCACCAGTATCTTTAACCTCGTAGTAACCACTGTATTCACCAGCAATAATATAAACTCTGCTGTGCATGGGCAACACGCTTGTATCTGCGGCTATAATTCCCTCTCTTACGAATTCACCAGAAGCAGTTCTGCCGTAATCTGGGTGCCAAGAAGGTCTTCCACATTCATCTTCTGCCGCTGTATAAGCTGTTGCCAACATATCGTAAGAAATAATTTTTGGCGGTTTAAGTTCATATTCTACTTTTATTTCCGAAGCATCAACTCTTGGTGTTGAATTTGATTTGTCTGTTGGCAGAACCAAAAAGAGCATCAGAAGTAGTGTTGCTAAAACACTTATTAGCTTCTTGATAAAACCACCTCTATTTACATCTATATTTTGACCCGCATACTTGACAGATATATTTATCGTTATCTACCCTACAACGCTCGCCACAGCAAAAAACATCTCCGTCAAGTAAGTATGGGTCTTTTTCAAAATGCTGAACTCCATCGGAATCAATCCAAAAACGCTTAGGCGTGCCCCCACCTTCATCTGTTATGGATGACTTAATCTGTTCAAGCATTAAGATACAAGCATCAATTTGTTCTAAAGCTAATTCTTTATTCATTCTACCACCAACTTTGCAATTTTTATTACATTATACCACACTTTTAATTAATTGTCAACACCTTTAAAGCACTCTGGTGTTAAATCGTAACTTACCTTACCACACAATTCTATTTTTTCGCCTATAAACAATGCCTGCGCATAGCATTGGATAGCCATTGATAAGTTAACTTCATAATTCTCTTTTTCGCTTTCCTCGGAAAGTTTCTTTAAAAATTTATCGGCACTAGATAACATAGCATCTTGCGCTTTTGTAAAAATACCTCTAATTATTAAAACCTCTCCTGCATTTTTTGCCGCAAGAAATTTAAATAAATCATATAATGGTAAGTCTACAATGTCTTCTTCTTTCATTCTTACACCCCATTTCAAAATGTATTATTATTATACCATAAATTTTAATTTTTGTCAACACATTTTTATAAAAAATTAGATTAAAAATAATTAACAAAATGTTCACAAATTTTTTTAAAAAATCTATTGACAAATTAACATTTTTGTGATACCCTATTATATTATTATATTATTATATTATTATATTATTATATTATTATATT
>ERZ791573.40-NODE-40-length-96860-cov-21.580342_pt1 | contig 96860 bp, 76 predicted proteins | sample MGYA00509971_ERZ791573 | MGnify/ENA primary metagenome ERZ791573 (study PRJEB30046, sample SAMN00791921) | human gut metagenome | study: EMG produced TPA metagenomics assembly of the A metagenome-wide association study of gut microbiota in type 2...
ATTGTAGGAGAGCCGCAGGCTTTTCAAATCGTCCCAGGTCAGCAGTTTCAGGAATGCTTCTTTCTCTGCTCCTGAAGTGATGTCGATATGCAGTCCGAGGGGTCTTCCGTTATAAGAAGAACCTTGGCTCAGGTCGGAGTAAGAGTCGCTCCGGCGGCATCCGATCAGGTTGAAGGCATAAAGTTCCGGGAAGTTTTCTTCGTTAACTACTTCGGTTATGGCAGCCAGCGACGGGAAATTATTGCTTGACAAGTCCAGTTTCTCCAGTCCCCGATAACTTTTGTCTACCTTGCCTCCCAGCTTAATGAAGTTGTCGGGCAGTTTCTCCATACCATAGGCAAATACAGTCAGCGATTTTAGGTATTTCAGTTCACAGATTTCCTCGCCCAGTGAAACGATACGTGTCTGGTTGTTGGAATTACTTTGGATTTCGAAGGATTCCAGATACTTGAGATAACGTATTTCTTTAGGCAATATTTCGCCTTCCTGCAGGTTGAACAGGGAGAATTTAACGGAACGTACACGTCCCACCGCTCCTTCGGGTATATCCTTGTCGGTAGCTTCCCATAAGGTTACATAATCCCAGTTCTGCATGTTCTCGCTCGTATCGAACGATATCATACTCTGAATTTTCTCGTTAATGGTGATAATGGCCAACGAGTCACCCGAACGGTTATCCTCGATTTTGGGCGCTGCCTTTTGGGTTACTGTCAAGATGAACGCTTCGATAGGGTTGCCGTTGTCGTCCACCAGCTGGTCTTCTCCCGGGTTTTGCCGAACAAAACGTATTTTGGCTATCCGGGTGTAGGGAGTCGTATTCATTTCCCAGCGGAATTTGGCTTTGACGGTACGCGGACGTGCTTTCCGGTCGAGGTTCAGTTTCAGTTCCGTGTCTTTGGGGGGTGTAATCCAGCCGCTCTTGTCTGCCTCGAATTCCACTTTGTCCTCATCGGTCATTGTTTCCGCTTCGGCAAAGGAGTACTCAATGTCCTCCTTGTCTATCAGGAAGTTGACATTGCTTGATATGACTGCCTCGAAAAGGCGCTTGTCGTAGGCTGCCGAACTTTCTATTTTCACATCTGGTTCTTTGACTATGATTTGCTTGCCGAAACCGAATTGAGTAACGGTAATCAGCTTGGCTTCCTGTCCTTCCAAGGCGAAACGGATTTGTGAAGTGCGTGCCGTGTTCTCCAAGGTAGAGTCGATGGCAAGCTGGCATTCCGCCGAACTGGAACCGTTGGCCGGTGATACGAAAATCCATGGTTTGGATGCTCCGGCAACCCAGTTGCTGTAAGAGGTAACGGCAATCTGCTCGGTTCCACCTTCCGGACCGATTGTTATTTCTTCCTTATCCACTGCAATGCCACCGGGGATACTTGTGCTATCATCGTCTTTACATGCACCTGCCAGTCCCATGAAAAGAATCACTCCCGGTATTATTTTATATACATATTTCATTGATAGAATCTTTATTGGGTTTATCGTTTAATGTCTAATGCATCACAGCCGCGTATATCCTGAGTCTTGTCATATATCAGTTTATACATGCCTGCCCTGATTTGCGAGCACACACTTGTCACATCGATGCTGATGTTCGGATTGTCTTTGATATCCAGAATATACAGTTGCGAGGTTAATGTCTCATTGACTTTACGGATGTCGTTTGCACCTATCTGTAACTGAATCAGGCTCGGACAGGTCGTAATTCCGGTCGGCCATTCGCGCAGGATGCGGTTGCCGTTGGCATCGCGCTGGTGACGGATGCCGATGGCTTGCAACTGGCTGCTGTTCAGCGGGGCTGTCGGAAATTTCGAGAAGCAGTTGTAGCTGATATCCATATTTTTCAGGTAAGGCAATGTGGTTGCCCTGAAATCGTCCGAGAGCTTTGTTAGCTTGTTGAAGCGCAGGTCGATAACGGTCAGCAGATGCGTGTTCTTATAGTTGCCTTCAGAAGATTTCAGAGAGTTCTCCGGTATCTCTGTCATCAGGTTGTTGCTCAGGTCGATGGTAGAGATAGGCGACCCTTTGGCAAACAATTCCGTAGGGAAGTTCTTTATCAGGTTGTTCGATAGACTTATCGTAGCGGCATTAATCCCCTTGAAGTCATCCAAATCACAATTGATGTTTTTCCCGTCATTCTTTCCTATCCGGTTGTATGAGAAGTCCACAGAACCCATTGTGTAGATAGATTCCGCATCGAAAATATTGGGGATGTATTCTATCAGGTTGTGTGCAAAACTCAAATCCTCCACCTGGTCGGTGAACCCGCAGAAGTTTTCCGGGATTTCGGTAATCCGGTTGTTGTTCAAAGTCAGGGTGGGGAGTTCTACCTCCTTGCCGAAGGCCTCCAGTTTCCCTGTCAGGTTGTTATTGATACAGTCGAGCAATCCCAGTTTCCTCATCTTGTTCAGCGATGCGTGCGGTGGGAATTTCGTCAGGTTGTTGTAGCTGAGGTAGAGAATCTGGAGCTTGGCGCCTACGGGAGCATTTGCTAATTTATTCCAGTCGGCGGTCAGTTGCTCACCCGTTCCGTCTTTTGCTCCGTTCAGCCCGTCGATACCTTTGTTATTGGCAATGTTCAGCAACTGAATTTCGGGCAGCTCGAACAGGAAGTCGGGCAGCCTCGTGAGGTTCGGACAGTTGTAAAGCTCCATGTCCGTCAGTTCCGTAAGATTTCTCCAGAGCCATGAACCGCTTTCTGCTTCGTACGACCGGGCATATTCGGAATTGGGATTTTCCCATTCCTTGCAAATATCCTCTGCCTTGATAGGCGAATTGGCTATGTAGAACTGTTGCACGCCCGAAGAAATCGAGTATCTCCACAATGTGGAGAAGCAAGTAGGCCGTCCGTTGACCGACAGCGAGATCTTTGGTTTCGCACAGATCAACTCGGAGCACTGCCGTCATAAGATCTTCGGCGGCACGTTCATCATCGACGGTCAGGAGATGGAGAGCTCGCTCTTCCAGATGATCAAGAAGACCACCAAGGAGAACCCCAACAAGATTCTCTCTGCCTACAAGGACAACGTGGCGTTCGCTCAGGGACCCGTCGTGGAGCAGTTTGCACCCAAGGATCAGTCGACAAGCGACTTCTTCCAGGTTAAGGACATAGAGAGCGTGATCTCTCTCAAGGCCGAGACACACAACTTCCCCACAACCGTGGAGCCCTTCAACGGTGCTGCCACAGGAACAGGCGGTGAGATCCGTGACCGTATGGGTGGTGGCGTTGGCTCATGGCCTATCGCAGGAACAGCCGTCTACATGACCGCTTATCCTCGTCTGGACGACTCGACCACAAGCATCAACGGCGATGTGAAGCGCGACTGGGAGAACGTGCTCCCCGAGCGCAAGTGGCTCTACCAGACACCCGAACAGATTCTTATCAAGGCTTCAAACGGTGCCAGCGACTTTGGCAACAAGTTTGGACAGCCTCTCATCTGCGGCTCTGTGCTCACTTTCGAGCATAAGGAGAAAGAAGAGAAATATGCTTATGACAAGGTTATCATGCTCGCCGGCGGTGTGGGCTATGGCACCAAGCGCGACTGCCTGAAGAAGGAGCCCCAGAAGGGCAACAAGGTGGTGGTCGTAGGTGGCGACAACTACCGCATCGGTCTGGGTGGCGGCTCTGTGTCGTCTGTAGACACTGGCCGCTACAGCAACGGCATCGAGCTGAACGCTGTGCAGCGTGCTAACCCCGAGATGCAGAAACGTGCTTACAACCTCGTGCGTGCTTTGTGCGAGGAGGATGTGAACCCTGTGGTGAGCATCCATGACCATGGATCGGCTGGTCACCTCAACTGCTTGTCAGAGCTCGTTGAGGAGTGTGGCGGCGAGATCGACATGAGCAAGCTGCCTATCGGCGACAAGACCCTCTCGGCAAAGGAAATCATTGCAAACGAGAGTCAGGAGCGCATGGGTCTGCTCATCGACGAGAAGCACATCGAGCATGTGCGCCGCATAGCAGAGCGCGAGCGTGCACCGCTGTATGTTGTGGGAGAGACCACAGGCGATGCCCACTTCTCTTTCGTGCAGGCCGACGGCGTGAAGCCTTTCGACCTCGATGTCGCTCAGATGTTCGGCCACTCGCCCAAGACCATCATGCGCGACGAGACCGTGGAGCGCACCTATGAGGATGTGGCCTACTCGGAGGCAAACCTCGACGAATATGTGAGCCGTGTGCTCCAGCTCGAGGCTGTGGCTTGTAAAGACTGGCTCACCAACAAGGTGGACCGCTCGGTTACGGGTAAGATTGCGCGTCAGCAGTGCCAGGGACAGATCCAGTTGCCGCTGAGCGACTGTGGTGTCGTGGCTCTCGACTATCGCGGACACAAAGGCATAGCAACAGCTCTGGGACATGCTCCTCAGGCTGGCTTGGCATCGCCCGAGGCAGGCAGCGTGCTGTCTGTGGCTGAGGCTCTCACCAACCTCGTGTGGGCTCCTATGGCCGACGGCATGAAGAGCATCTCGCTCTCTGCCAACTGGATGTGGCCCTGCCGCTCACAGAAGGGCGAGGACGCACGTCTCTACACGGCTGTGCAGGCGCTCAGCGACTTCTGCTGCGACCTCCACATCAACGTGCCTACAGGCAAGGACTCGCTGTCGCTCTCACAGCAGTATCCTAACGGCGAGAAGATCATCTCTCCGGGAACGGTTATCGTGAGCGCCGGTGGCGAGGTCGACGACATTCGCAAGGTGGTGTCGCCTGTGCTTGTCAACGACAAGAACTCATCGCTCTATCATATCGACTTCTCTTTCGACGAGCAGCACCTCGGCGGTTCAGCCTTCGCCCAGAGCTTGGGTAAGGTGGGCAGCGACGTGCCCACGGTGAAGGATGCCGACTATTTTGCCGACTGCTTCAACGCTGTTCAGGAGATGATCAAGAAGGGCTGGATCATGGCAGGTCACGACATCTCTGCCGGTGGTCTCATCACAACGCTTCTTGAGATGTGCTTCGCCAACACAGAGGGCGGCATGCGCATAAACCTCCACGACATTCAGGGCGACGACATGGTGAAGGCTCTCATGTCTGAGAACCCCGGCGTCGTTGTACAGATCAGCGACAAGCACAAGGACGAGTTTAAGAAACTCATGGAAGAGGCAGGCGTCAGCTATGCCAAGATCGGCTATCCTGTGCCTGGCGAGCGTACCATCGTGGTTAAGAAGGGCGACTATGAGCACATCTTCGACATCGACGCGCTGCGTGACGAGTGGTACAAGACCTCTTGGCTGCTCGACAAGAAGCAGAGCATGAACGGTTGCGCCGACGAGCGCTACCATAACTATAAAAACCAGCCTGTGGAGATGCACTTCAACGACCATTTCGCTGGCACGCTCCAGAGCTACGGCATCAGTGCTGACCGTCGCACACCGTCGGGTGTGAAGGCTGCCATCATTCGTGAGAAAGGTACCAACGGTGAGCGTGAGATGGCTTACTCGCTCTATCTCGCTGGCTTCGACGTTAAGGATGTCATGATGACAGACCTCATCACCGGTCGCGAGACGCTTGAGGATGTTAACATGATCGTGTTCTGCGGTGGCTTCTCCAACTCTGACGTCCTTGGCTCAGCTAAGGGATGGGCTGGTGCCTTCCTCTTCAACCCGAAGGCAAAGGAGGCTCTCGACAAGTTCTATGCCCGTGAGGACACTCTCTCGCTCGGCATCTGCAACGGCTGTCAGCTCATGGTGGAGCTGGGTCTTATCAACCCCGAGCACACCAACCGCGCGAAGATGTTGCATAACACATCGCATAAGTTTGAGAGCACCTTCCTCTCTCTCCAGATTCCTGAGAACAACAGCGTCATGCTGTCGTCGCTCAGCGGCAACAAGCTCGGCATCTGGGTGGCTCACGGCGAGGGCAAGTTCTCGCTGCCTGAGGAGGAGAGCAAGTATAATGTTGTAGCAAAATACAACTATGCAGCTTATCCTGGTAATCCCAACGGTTCCGACTATAACGTTGCCGGCATCTGCTCTAAGGATGGCCGCCACCTGGCAATGATGCCGCACCTCGAGCGCGCCATCTTCCCATGGCAGAACGCATGGTATCCTCTCGACCGCCGCGCTGATGAGGTGACACCGTGGATCGAGGCTTTCGTCAACGCACGCAAGTGGGTTGAGGAGAAGATGAAATAAGAATAAGAAGTAACATACAGGGCATCGCTCCGCTTCTTCTCTTTCCTCCTTTCCCGCCTTTTGACAGTGGGCAAAGGAGAAGGAGGGGGAGGGGAGCGATGATGATTTAGCCCCACCCCTGGAGCTTAACCCCTGAAGCCCCACCCCCGCGCCGCCGTTGGCGGCTTCCCCCTCCCCGTCGGAGAGGGGAGTGAATGGCTAAGGCTATTAGAATTTTGAATTTTGAATTTTGAATTTTACTGTTTAAAATGACTATTGAATTCTTCACTCTTCACTCTTCACTCTTAATTTAATATGGACAATTTTTATCTTACAAGCTTCCGCTCATTCTTCAAGATAGGCATGTTTACCCTTGGTGGGGGATATGCCATGATTCCTATTATTGAGGCTGAGGTGGTGGACAAAAGAAAATGGATAGAACGTGCCGATTTTATCGATATCGTGGCTATAGCACAGAGCTGTCCAGGCGTGATGGCTGTTAACATGAGCACGTTCATCGGCTATCGTCTGAGAAAGACCAAGGGGGCGTTCTGCCTGACCCTTGCTACGGCTCTGCCATCGTTCATCATCATTCTGCTTATAGCGATGTTCTTCAAACAGTTTCAAGACAACGCTGTGGTGGAGAGCATCTTCCGTGGCATCCGTCCCGCTGTGGTGGCGCTCATCGCCGCTCCTACATTCTCTATGGCTAAAAGTGCGCACATAAATCTTGCCAACTGCTGGATTCCTGTTGGTTGCGCCCTTCTTATCTATGCCATGCATGTGAACCCCATCTACATCATCATAGCTGCTGCTGTGGGCGGATATCTCTATGGACGACTGCTGCTTAGCAGCAACTGACAATCATCTCTTGTCGCCTCAGAGAAGGTTAACCCGCAATAATAGTCACCTCGTCAATTTTAAACATGATATATCTACAACTTTTTCTCACATTCTTCCAGATTGGTCTCTTCGGCTTTGGAGGAGGTTACGGCATGCTGTCGCTCATACAGACAGAGACCGTGGTGAGACATCATTGGCTCACATCTGCCGAGTTTACGAACATCGTGGCAATAAGTCAGATGACGCCCGGGCCCATCGGCATCAACTCGGCAACCTATTGTGGCTACACCGCCGCACATAACGCTGGCTTTTCTGGCTTCATGGCGGTGCTCGGCAGTGTTACCGCAACAGCGGCCCTTGTCTTGCCGTCGTTCATCCTGATGATTCTCATAGCACGCTTGTTCTTGCGTTACATGAAGACCGACACCGTGCAGTGGGTGTTCATGGGCTTGCGTCCCGCCGTCGTGGGTCTGCTTGCTGCTGCAGCCCTGTTGCTTATGACTCCCGACAACTTCTCGCTGCCTTCCGTGAACCCTTGGCATTTCTGGATCAGCGTGTGGCTATTCATCGCAACGTTCGTGGGTACAAAGTTTCTTAAGATCAATCCCATCCGCATGATCTGCTGGGCGGGCTTCGCCGGACTGATGTTGCTCTATTGAGTTTTGCCCTTCGGTTGCATTTATTATGCATCTTCCGTCTCTGCTTCCGCCATTTGCCTCGGTTAGCGTTAAATTTTGCTCTTTCAATGCCTTTTCTTGCTTTTTTTACACTACCTTTGCATGAGATAGAGTTTTTGAACGAAAAAAAATAGATTATATAAGAAAATGGGAAAAGTTATTCTTACCGGTGACCGCCCCACCGGAAAATTGCATCTGGGCCACTACATTGGCTCTCTGCGCCGTCGTGTGCAGCTGCAGCAAGAGGGCGACTTCGACCGTATGTTCGTGTTCATGGCCGATGTGCAGGCCCTCACCGACAACGCCGATAACCCCGAGAAAATTAGACAGAACATCATGGAGGTGGCGCTCGACTATCTCGCCGCTGGCTTGGATCCAACCAAATGTACGCTCTTCATCCAGAGCATGATTCCTGAGTTGGCAGAGCTTACAACCTATCTGATGAACCTCATCACCGTGTCGCGCGTGCAGCGTAACCCCACCGTGAAGACGGAGATTAAGATGCGCAACTTTGAGGCAAACATTCCCCTTGGCTTCTTCTGCTACCCCGTGAGCCAGGCTGCCGACATCACTCTCTTCAAGGCCACTACGGTGCCAGCTGGCGAGGACCAGGAGCCTATGATTGAGGTAGCACGCGAGTTGGCTCGCCGCTTCAACCAGATCTATGGCGATGTGCTCGTTGAGCCTAACATCATGCTCCCTGAGAACGCAACCGCCCGTCGTCTGCCTGGCACCGACGGCAAGGAGAAGATGAGTAAGAGTCTGGGCAACTGCATCTACCTCAGCGACTCTGCTGATGACGTGTGGCAGAAGGTGCGCTCAATGTACACCGACCCCAATCACATCAACGTCTCTGACCCCGGAACGGTTGAAGGCAACGCTGTGTTCACATACCTTGACGCGTTTTCTACTGATGCCGATTTTGCCAATTTCTGGCCCGAATATCAGAACCTTGATGAGCTGAAGGACCACTATCGTCGTGGTGGTCTGGGCGACATGAAATGTAAGAAATTCTTGAACACCGTCATCAACAACATGTTGGAGCCTATGCGCCAGCGCCGTCATGAGCTTGAGCAGGACATCCCTGCCATCTTCGACATCCTTCGCAAGGGTTCAGAGCAAGCCCGTGAGGTGGCAGCTCAGACCATGAGTGAGGTGCGCCACGCCATGCGTATCGACTATTTTGATGACATCGCCCTGCAACAGCAGCTCAGCGAGAAGTTCAGAAACAAATAATATCGGTTGTTTCGTAAACAATATATTGTAAAGAAATATTTTGGCCTTTGGTGCTATATGCATCGAAGGCCTTTTTGTTGGGTATAAAAAGGCGACATTTGGCTTAGAGCCCTACGTTCCTATAAACAGAACACTGCGTCCCTATAACAAAAAAGCAGCAAGTAAATGATCACTTGCTGCTTTATGTCGGGATGAGGCGAGTGACGCAGCCATGTTTTTTGAAGCGCAAACCTTGTGTTTATCGGAGTCCTCGAATCTCGTTTTTTACCAAAAATTCCGAAAACAGTCCGACTCTATTTATCATAATAGTAGAGTCTGGACTTTGTTCCTAAACTACTTAACCGTCTCATTTTCTGTAGTTTCAGCAGGCTTTGTTTTAGAGCAACGCTTCTTTTTCTTGCCGTCTGCGTTTTGCAATTTTTCTAATTTCGCCTTGAGAGTGGTGTTTTCTTGAATTAATTGGCGCACTTCAACTTGAAGTTCTGAGAAGGCCTGCAATATATAACGGCCTATCATTCCTTCGTTGACAAACTTCTCATCGATTAGTGGTTTACCCTCATTCAGGAGGATATAATAAGGGTTGATCTGGGGAAATGCCTTCAGAAGTGGGACGAGCAATTTTGTTGTCACGTCTTTTTGTTGCGATGACAGAACGTTGTTCTTGACACCGCACAAACTTGTCATTTGCCTCGAGGATAGCCCCAATAAATTACCTGCCTCGATAATGCGAAGAATATAATTTGATTTCTCAGCCATATGTTAATAATATTTAAGTGTTCGATATTTCTAATATAATTCGTGTTTGTGTTAGAAATATTGAATACCTTTGCACACAGTACAACGAATTTATACATCAAATATAGTAAATATTTCTATAATGGCAAGAAAAAAAGTCCACTATTCTTTCAGTAAAGGCTATGGAAATGTAAAAAATTCCGATGCTGCTGCTGTTAGAGCTGATATTAAGGAGGTTTTGGGAATTAAATTCGATAGCGACTTCTATAGAAAGAAGAAGGATATTGTTAATATTCCTGCTTTTTTGAAGGAAAATATCGAATTGATTTTTCAAAAATACGGCGTTAAGTCGTGCGATATATGGAATATTAGTGAAGGCTAATGTTAGATTTATGTGTTAGAAATATGTTGTAAAAGGAAGATAAATATGGAAAATGTTAAGAAGCCTTCTAGAGGCGTTTTATTACATGACGGCGATTTTTTTGTAATCGTGAGACAGAAGGTAGTTGATGGAATGTCGATAACTGTTGTGGATTGCCCGTTTAAGTGCAACAGGTTGGGCTTTGTTGATATGCTTGACAGGCACCTTAAGAAAAAAGGTTACAATGGGGTTTGCGAATATATTCCAGGTGAAGTCGTCTCCTGTGTTGTTGTGGATAAGTACGGCCTAGATTTATTTAGAATATTAGGAATAGTTCGTGAAGCATTAAGAGAACTGGATAAGCGTCGATGTCTTGATTTTGGAGCAATAGAGCGATTAGAGATGCAAAATTACGTTCTTTTCACAAAAAATAATTGGATGACTTATGATGAATTTATAGTCTTAAAGTGGCTACAACCAGGGCTAAATAAGAGCTGGCTAGATTTCTTGATAGAATATGGAAGTAAAACAAACCACTATTAGGCGCTGGACAAAGGCAGAAATTGCTTTTGTAAGGCAGAACTCGACTAAAATGTCAGTTGGTGAGCTCGCTGCAAGATTGGTTCGGAGCGAACTGTCTGTTAAGTTGTATATGTTCCGACATGGTATTTCACGACACCAACAGGTTAAGCGCAATCTTATGCGTGAGATGGTTTCAATAAAAATAGATGCCGCTTATTTCCATCCTACACGCGAGTTTTATCAAGCTGTCAAGATTAGTCAAGTTAAATTTCAACAGATATGGCAAGGCTACAGACAAGCCACTAATGAGGAGATGGCTGCTGTAGCACGCCATCTTCGCCTTACCCGCGACGAGCTGATAAAGTTTATGCAAAGTCGGCAACTCGATTTGTTCGAGGATTTGTGATTATTACTACACTATTATTTTGATCTGACATGAGAATATCCGATACAGACATTAATAAAATTTTAGACAGCGTCCCTATCGTGGATGTCGTCTCAAAGTCTGTGACGCTGCGGAGAAGCGGTGTTAACTTTTTTGGATGTTGCCCTTTCCATGATGAGAAGACAGCATCGATGTGTGTGTCACCATCGAAACGAATCTTCAAGTGCTTCGGCTGTGGCGAACATGGCAACGTTATCTGGTTCGTTTCGAAAATAGAGGGCATAAGCTATGGAGAAGCTGCAAAGAAACTTGCAGCTGAATATAATATTGATATAAAGGTTGAAGAACAAACTCCTGAAGAGGTTCAGCGTGAGCATGAGCGTGAAGAACTGTTCATCGTCCTTCAGGCTGCTAACGAGTGGTTTGAAAAGCATGTTGACGACCGTGCTGACAAATACATTGCTTCTCGAGGACTTAATAACTGGTCTCGACGTGAGTTTCATGTAGGGGCAGCGGGGACTTATCGTCAAATGTTTGATGAGCTTTCTCGCCTTTATAATCCTGACACTTTGCTCAAAGCAGGTTTGGTCTATAAGCGCGAGAACGGGGAGGTCCTTGACTATTTTCGCTCTCGAGTAGTTTTCCCCTTCCTTGACAGATATGGCCGTGTGATTGGATTCACAGGCCGAGACCTTTCTGGATCTGCAAAGGCTAAATATCTCAACTCGCCAGAGACAATGCTTTTCAAAAAAGGCGCCGAATTTTTTGGCCTCTATCAAGCTCGTCAGGAAATTGTAAAGTTTAACAAGATCTTTCTTGTCGAGGGACAATTTGACGTCATTTCTTTTGCTCAGAATGGTGTGAGAAACGTCATATGCAAGAGTGGTTCTGCCCTCGATAAAGTGCAGGTCAAGAAGCTTCGTTCGCTTGCTGAGAACATTACTCTTGTATATGATGACGATAAAGCCGGCATACACGCTGCCATCTCACAGATTCCTGTGCTGTTGGAGATGGGGCTGAATGTTCGTTGTGTGATGTTGCCCGAGGGACAAGATCCTGACGATTTTGCCCGGGCACACACAGGGAAATTGCGTGAGACCATTCGCCCCATGGAGATGAGCTTTGTCAATTATCTCCTTGAAAAACTTTATCGTCTGGCTGGCGATGAACCAGGACGAGAGGCAGGACTTAAAACTATCATCGACACCATCGCTCATGTGCCTGAAGAGACGCTTCGCAGTGACTACATGCGGTCGCTTTCACGGCTCACAGAGATGGCAACAGATCAGCTCATGCCTAAACTAAGACACTCCTTGTCTTCTGTTAAGCAGACAGATCAGCCTGTTTCTGGCTTTTGCGGAATAGAAGAGGCATCGGAGATTTATGATAAAGAGCGAGACAAAATACGCCTCACAACATCGTGGCGTGAGTTCGAGGAGAATGTTGGCTCACGGCCTGTCGTTTACTACAGAGGATGCCCGGAGGAAAGCGATCTGCAGAAGTTGCGACAGCTTGACAATTCGGTTGTTGTTAATGATCCTGACTGTGTGTTTAATGACAAATCTGAAAGCGATGATATAAAAACTCTTAAAGCTCTCTTCCGGGCAAATTTCAATATTGACATCGAAACTGAAGAGTCTACTGTGGGCTTCATCCAGTGGTATGTGGACATCTACGGTGAGTATATTAAAAAGAAGGAACCTACGACTAACGTCATGGACATCTTCTTGGATCGTCTCGCTGAGATGATGGCAGAGGCGACGGAAGTGACACGCACAAGATCCATGAAGGATTGGGCAAAGCGTCTTTCGCTTCCGTCGGAGAAGGCTTTGAAAGATATCGTTAAGCCGTATATCACACGCAAGAGGTCAAAGAACAAGGTCGATGCTGAGCGTGAAAACCTCGATGATGTTGCAGATGTCGATGGTAACACTTTGCCTGAGTATGTAGAGGAGAGCGAAGAGTATAAGCGTATGCTTTCACGTTATGGCTTCTACCCTTTACTGTCAAAAAGCAAGGGTGAGCCTGTTTGCTACATGTTTAAAAATGATTCCGGAGGATATGGACGCGTCTGTGATTTCTTCATGACACCTCTTTTGCATGTTTATGACAAGGATCCTGAGCTTAACAAGCGCATTGTCAAGATTACATCTATGTCACCAGAGATTCGCAAGGCGAAATATGTAGAGTGGAAGTCGGCTATTTTCGCGAACATGGCAACCTTCCGCGCTGCTTTGGTTAACGAAGGAGCATACAACTTCGAAAATGGCAACATCAAGCATTACGATAAAATTTGGACGTGGATGTCACACCAGTTCAAGACCTGCTTCCAGCTGCGCACTTTTGGCCAACAGAAAGAGGACTTCTTCGCTTGGTCTAACGCAATATTTCATCGTAACGACAAGGGCGATTTTGAAATTAAAAAGGTAGATAACCTCGGTTTGGTTGAGCATGGAGGTGACCTGTTCTATTCACCGGCATACTCAGAGATTTATGCTTATGACCGTTCTGACTCTGACATCTTTGAGCAGGATCGCCACCTTCGCTTCATTGATGTGCCGTCAAACAGGCAAATCTCTTTTGCCAAATGGGCAGATCTGATGAACCGCGTCTATCGCATCGAGGACAATGGCAAGTGGGCCATTATCTATTCCATTCTTTGCGGTTTCCGCTCGGATCTTTATCCCGTCATTGGCAACTTTACTGCAATCTTCTTTATAGGCCAGACTTCATCCGGCAAATCGCAGATAGCGCAGAGCATTCGAGCTTTATATGAGGTTCCGTCAGCTCCATCGTCCAACCTCAATCAGATTTCTGATGCCGCTTTCTTTTCTATTCTTGAGAGGTTCCGCGATGTGCCGTGCATCTTTGAGGAGTATAACGATGAGGAGATCAGTGACCAAAAGTTTCAAGGCCTGAAGGCCGTGACATACGATGGAGATGGCAAGCAGAAGCGTCGCTCGGCTTCGGGCAATGACATCGAGACTTCTAAGGTCAACGCATCGATTATCTTGCTCGGTCAAGAGGCTCCTCAACGAGACGACAATGCCCTTTCTAACCGCGTGGTGCTGTGTGAGGTCCCAGCTCACAATTTCTCGGGTGATCAAGAAGCACAGCGTATCTTTAAGGAGCTTAAGAGCTATGAGAAGGAAGGGCTGAGCTACTTGTTGGTTGAGGTGCAGAAGCTGCGCCCTCTCTTTAGGTCTCATTTCATTGCTTATATGGAGCAGTCGCGTAAGGAGCTGCAAGATGCTCTTGCGGGCATGTCTGGACGTAGTGGTGACCAAAGCCGAATTATAGGCACCGTCTCGATGTTCTTAGCCACCTGTAGTTTGCTGATAAACGACGCCCCACATCTACAGTTGCCATTCTCCTATGACGAGTTCTTTAAGCTCGCAGTGAAGAAAGTTCGGCATCAGTGTGACATGTTGGCCAAGAGTGACAAGCTGGCTACTTTCTTCGGAACTCTTGACTTCCTCATCGACAAGGGTACGTTGAAGATCGGACGCGACTACACCATCGACCAGCCCGATAAGGTGACACTCAAGGGTGGTGCTGTCGTACAGCTTACAGAGGGCCAGAAGGTCATGTACATGAACCTCACAAATGCGCATAAGCACTATCTCACAGCAATGAAGGGTGACGAACGGCCTCTGACGCTCACAACGCTTGTGGTGAATCTGAAGTCACATCCTGCATATATCGGCGATGTGTCAAATAAAAAATTCATTTGGCAAGAGGAGGTGCGCACCATGCGCACACCACCAGGGACGGTTAACCCGGCCAATATGATGGAGGTTGACCCAGACACCACCATGGTGATCAAAATGGAGAAGAAGTCGAAGCAAACTTCTGCAGTTGTGCTCGACTACGATATGCTTCAGCAGATGATGGGCATTGACTTTGAGCATGCCACATTGGAAGATGAAGACACAAGACCCTTCTGAAGCTCACGCTCAAGGGAGGACTCGGTAATCAGAAAAATGTTAGAATAGTCAGACTGTAATAGTGTATGGATGGGTGGGTGTCGTGAGACATCTGCCCATCATTTTTACCCCGAGCACCCCAATCAAAAAAAGAGAGTTTCAAAAACGAAAATTGAAATTCTCAGAACGCGAAAAACGCGACCAACCGACCAACCGTCCAACCAAAGCACAGGTTTTCAAATATGTCTATCTTTATAAGTTATTAATAATAAGTAAGTTATATAATTATAAGTAGTTGGTTGGCTGGTTGGTTGTGGTTGGTTTGGTTGGTTTGTTGGTTGGTTGTGGTTGGTTTTAGATTTCCAACTCACGAGATGCAAATGGTTGTCGAGTCTCTCGGCGGTTGGTTTGAAAAAGCTAAATTTAGACCGGTTGGTCCGGTTGGTTGGGGTGGTTGGAGGTGGTTGTGAAGTGTAAGTTGCTGATAATCAGCACTTGTGTCTTCTTGGTTGGTCGGTTGGTCGGTTGGACGCAAAAATAGGCCATCCTATATTTCGAAATTAAAAAATGCATTTGAACGATAACTAAAAAAATTGTTATGAAACAGAAAAAAAACCGTGACCGTTGGGTCGTGTGGGTGCCGTGCAAAGGCTACGTCAAAAGATGGTTGATCGCGAATTTCAATCGTCCCGATGAACATTGGCAGGAAATTGTAAATTTGTCGTCCTGCAAAGAGCTGGCTGAGGATTTCAAAAAAAGGTTGGTGCGCCATGAGGCTCGAAGAGACAAAATCGTGAAGGGGCATTATACTACGCGTGTGGCCATCGAAATTACTGAAGATACCTTTAATCGCTATGGCTGGAGTCTTACGCCTACTGAAGCTTTGGCGTGGAACTCAATGGTCGAGCGAAAGGTTAAGATGGTACTGCACACTTACAACTCCATGCTTTCAATAACTGGACTGTCGATTTCTGAACGCATCAAAAGGTTTCGACATGCAACGGGCATCACGGAGCTTGACTGGGATACTGATTCCATAAGAAAAGAGCTGCAACGCAACTCAAAAGTCTCAGCAGAGGAAGATTTTGAGCAAATAGTCAAGAAAATCGAACAAAAATGCTGGGCGCTTTTGTCCAAAAATGGACTGATTACAGAGCAAGGAATTTTGGAATATGAAAAGGATTGATTTCGACTTCGAAAACATGGGAGGACTGGCTGAAATTTATGCCATTCCTCCTTCTGACGTGCTGCGTCTGCGTCATGATTACCTCAACGATATTGACAATGTTGAGCTTGTGACGCGACAGAACATTGTCGCTGTGCCTGTGTACGGCAATCGCTCGTTCTCGTTCTCAGAACAGAGCGGGATAGCTGACGGTGGGCGTTATTGGGATGTCTCTATTGAGGGCGTCATTCCCAAAATACAAAATGTCAGCTCTCATATCATAGAGAAGCTGGAGAGAGGCACATGGCTGGTGCTCTCGATGGATCATAACGGCATCGTGCATCTTAGTGGTAGCGTCGAGGTGCCTTTGGTGTTCTCTGCTGACAAGTCTACAGGTGACGCTTGCTCTTCACTTAATGGCTCTACCTTCTCTTTTACAGGACGGCAGCCTAAGCCTTCTGTTATCATCGATCTTGATGAATTGACCAATATATAATCGCTTTTTCAGTCTGACAACCCCATGCCTCGTCTAAAGCATGGGGCTTTTTTTTTAATAATTTTGCCATAGTTTCTTTATAAACACCTATTAATATAAGTCGGTATGGCAAAACAAACTATTCGCATCAGTGGCGAAATTTCTGATTATACAGCATGGCGCATTGACCAGTTCCTGGCTGACAACAAAGGTAAGGCTGTTGTTGTCCGCTTGGCATCTTCTGGTGGCGATGTGGCTGCTGCAGTGCGCATGTCGCATGCGTTTGCAGAGCATGGCGATGTCACGCTCATTCATGACTCTTTCAATGCTTCAGCCGCGACGTGGCTGTTTGGTGCTAAGACTATTAAGATGTACTCTGATTGCATGCTCTACATTCATTGCAGCTCTAAGGATATGTTCTTTTGGCAGAAGATGAACGCTGAGCAGCTCAAGCAGTTTGGACTACAGACTGCCGATGTTGTGAAGAATCTTGAGAACATCGACACCATCATTGCTAACAAATATGCCTCTCGCGGGAAGAAAACGGCAGACGAGATGCTTGCCGTCATGAAAGCGCATCCGTGGCTTACTGCTGATCAGTGCAAGGATTATGGTCTCGTTGATGAGGTCATCGAGGAGAAAGCTCCTCAGAAAGTGTCAAACGAGATGATCGCAAGTTTCCGTAACTGCGCCATCCCTTTGCCTGAAGGCGACGTGCTTCAGGACGAACGCTCGTTTTTTCAAAAATTTGGCGAGTTCCTGGGCTTGAAGCTCGGATCTGCAAACAATACAATGCTCACTAAAGAATCGTCTATTATGAATAAGAAATTTCTTAATGTCAACGCCCTACTTAAGGTTGAGGGCCTTGAGGAGAACGATGGCAAGGTCGTTCTCACAACACAACAGCTACAGGCTGTCGAAGACAATCTTGCAGAACTGCAAGGCAAGGTAGAGAACAACGGCAATCTTGAAAAGACCATTGCCGACAAGCTCGATGCCTTCTCTGAGGAGGTTAAAAACACTGAAGGTCTTCAGGCAAAAATCCAAAAAATCAAGGATGTTTTCGACCACATTCCTGCTGCTGTGCCAACACAACCAACTGCTTCAGATAAACAGGACGGCGATGTCTTTGCTGACATCCGCAAGGATCCTGTCAACAACTATCTCGAGGAGTAGTCTTCAGAGAACAATTTTCTCTTTTAGCTCAATTTTAAAATAGTTTATAACATGAATTTTAAGGATCCCATTGACATCACCGCCGTCAACACTGCGGTGAAAATGCATAGCAAGGAGATTCTTGCTATCAACCATCAGGGAGCAGATGCCATGCTTCGTCACATGACTCCTATTGCTGGCGTCACTGACTCCTATACTTTTACAGAGGCGTTCTTCAAGAACGTTTCTTCACGTTACACTGGCGTGTTTAAAGATACCGGTAACATCGGATCTTTTGCTAACCGTACACTCACAGTTTATCCATGTGTTGTCGAGGCGAAAGATGAACCTGAGCGTTATCGCCGTACATACATCACAGAGGTGAGAGGCGCACTGGAAATTGCTAAGCATCCTTTCGAGATCTGGCTCGTCAACCACATTCTTCAGCAGGCTTCGGAGGACCTGCTACCGTGTGTTTGGAGTGCTGAGTATGACGCTACTGGTGCCAAAACATCGCTTAAGGACTCGTTCGACGGTCTCGCTGTGCACATCAAGAAGGCTAAAACCGACGGCCTGATCTCGGCTGCCAAGAGCAATCTCGTCTCTACTGGCAAGTTCACTAGAGCCGATGTGGGCACGCAGCTGCTCTCGATGTGGCGACACATGCCGGCTTTGTTCCGTCAGCAGAAGTCGAAGATATACATTCCTTATGAAGTGGGTGACCTCTACGACGACTGGTTCTCGGACGAGCATCCTAACACTCACGCTCCTGGACAGTCGCCCGACGAGACAGGACAGCAGACTCTTTATGGCACTGGTGGCAAGTGTGAGATTGTTCGTTGCCCTGGCATGCCTACAGACTCGTCTTTCGCCATGCTGACGCTTCAGCAGAATGTTTGCTATGGCTTCGACAAGCCGAGCGACATGCGCACATTGAGAGCTGTGCCTGACGACTACATGTTCAAGGCTCTTGGCAAGTATGTCTTCGGCACGCAGTTCGTCTCTTTCCGCAGCGAGTGGTTCGTGACAAACGACCAGCCCGTTGACCCTACTGAAGCAGCATAATCTTTGTTTCACCTTATAATAATAAGTATATGGCTGAGAAAACTAAAAAATGTTACGAGCTTGCAGACATCGACCCGGCTCTCGAGTGTGATGCTCAGGACAACATGGGCGGCATCGTGGAGACCATCACCTTTGGTTATCACGATGAAGTCGCTACATGGCCCGACTTGCCTGCTGCAACGGAGACAGCTTTGGATCTTGAGCAAGCAGGTGCTCTGAAGGGTGACGTGGTCATGGCCAACGGATGCAAAGCTTACAAGTTCTCGATCACCGACAACACTGGCAGCTTCACCATCAAGCTGCAAGGTGAGACAGGTGGCGAGTCTTTCCTCGAGGAACTGACCATCGTGTCTGCCCGCATCCGCAAGAAGGTGTTGGGCTTCATGAATGCGGCTAAGGGGCGTAAGCTCTTCTTCATTGTCGAGGACAACAACGGCGTAAAGTATCTCATGGGTGATCGCAGACGCGGTGCCATCCTCGCTTCTGACAGCGATGGCGCTTCTACTGGTACAGGTGCGACGGAGCGCAACCAGACTTCTCTGAAGTTCCAGTATAACGCTCCGCGTGCTCTCGTGTATGAGGGTGATTGTGAAAATATTCTGACAGCAGCCGCTGGAGGCTGATAGGCTTTTTACTCATTTTTTTGTGTTTAAGGATTGTTATTGTGTTTCCCCCATGGCTCGTGATGAGCTGTGGGGGTTTTGTGTCCTTACTATGGTAGCGGTTATTTACTAATTTTGTGTAGTCATATTTTTTAGTTTATTAAACATGAAACTATCAGAACAATATTTTGAGGCGCGTTCTGAAGCTATGAAATGGCTCGCATTGCCTCCTGAAAAGCGCAATTTCGCCGTCGGTTTACAGATCTTCGGCAAATCGGGCTATAAGCCTACTGTGCACGGCTTGCTCGTGCGCAAGGGTGAAGTGTCTTGGACTGTTGAGAAATTAACCTCGTGCTTGCGCGAGGTGGTACAGGTTTATTACAATCCGGACGATCCGCGGTTTAATGACAATCCGGACGTTGATGTGCTCAACGACAGCGAGGGGTCTCACACTTCTGTTGAAGAGCAGCAGGATCTTGCCAAGTCGGTCGACACAGAGGCTTACAACAAAATGCCTGAGGTCATGCAGCTTGTTATAAAAGCTTTTGCTGATGCCTACAAGCAAAGAGCCAAGCTCGCTCGTAAGCGTCAGGAGATTGCAGAGGACAACAGCCCGGAGGCCGTAGCTTCTCGCAAGGAGATCGGCGACAGCATGGATCAGCTTACGTCTTACATGGATGCGCTTGCACCTCTTAAGGAGGCTTACGACCGTCATGGCACCGTGCCCGACAAGGAGGCCTTCTTGGCTATTGCCAAGCAAGCAGACAAGACTCCTTCTGAAGACACAAAAGTCGACAATGCTGCCAAGATTGATTACAAACAGCTCGACAGTGCTGCGTTGAAGACGCGGCGCAAATCGCTCACTAATCAGATCACGCGCAAGGAGAACCAGCTGCTTTACCAGTCTGATTCGAAAAAGGAGGTGGAGAACCCGATGCCGGACTCTCCAAAGAGGGTTAAGCTGCTGGCTCAAGTAGAGAAGCTGAAGGCGGAAAGGTCTAAGGTCGAATATGAACTTGCTGAGCGAGGCTTATGATTCTTTCTCCATCTATTGTTGACGTACCATGCAAGAGCGATGATACGGAAAAGGATCATCGCTCTTTTGCTAATGTGCTTGACAGCTCTTGCGCTGACATTGAACTTATTGCTGAGGTGCTGCAAAGCACGCAGCAGCTTGGATCTATTCAACAGGGCGTGGACAAGCATTTCTACAGCAATGGCTCCTTCAACCTAGTGCAGCTCATGTTGTATGTGCTCCACCAGACAGGACCTGCTCATGTCTTCCTCTCTACTTACTCAATAGCCGAGGACTCTATTTCTACGCTGCGGCGCTATGTCGATTGTGGAAACATTCTTTCCATCCGCTTCCTCATTGACAATAGAGTGCGCTCTATCTCACCTAAGCCGTTCGCGCACCTCGTAACCTCGTTTCCTGACAACTTTCGTTGCACCTCGCTGCATGCGAAGGTGGCTCTCATCAGCAACGACAAGTGGCATGTGTCTATTGTCGGGAGCCAGAACGCGACGCACAACCCGAAGCTGGAGAGAGGTATTGTTCACACTTCTTCTGACATTTGGAATTTCGATAATCGCATATTAAATGAAGCATTTGAACGAGGAACAACTTAAAGCTGTTGAGGATATGGCCTATTGCTTGTTGCCACTCCCTCTCATAGCTGTTAATCTTGAAATTGAGGAGTTCGAGCTTAAAGAAATGCTGCAAGCACCAACTCCTTTGTATAGAGCTTATTATCGTGGCTTCATTCGACAGAAAATGGAGGTGCAGCGCTCTATTATCAAGGCGGCACAAAACGGCAGCAACCCTGCGCTTGAACAGTTGCTGAAAATGCTCAGCGACATCTCAAATCAACTTAAATATGGTTAGACAATACAATTCCATTGCTCGCCTCACTCATGATGAGATAGAGGCGCACATCATTGACCCTGACAACAACCCGTTACCTGAGAGGTGCCGGGAACAGTTTGCAAGGGTCATAGCGGCAGCACGTCTGCTCGATGACTATCCTGACGACAATCATGTCATCAAGCTCATGAGGGTAAAATATGATGTCTCGGCTTCTACTGTTCGCCGTGACATCGCTCTCGCTCGGCAGCTTTACAAGTCGCGACACACGTTCGATTGGGACTTCTGGCAGGCTTGGATGATTAAGGACCAGCTTGAGCTCATTCGCGAGTGTAAGCTTCGAGGTGATCTTAAAGAGTGGAACAAGGCTAAGCTTGTGCTTCAGAAAATCATCGGCGAACGCCCCATGGGCGAGGAGGATCCGCGACGCATGCAAGCCAACCAGTTCTTTCTGCAGGTCAACATCGGGGGAGAGGTTAAGAATATTTCGCTTGGAGATGTGCGCAACTACAGCGATCAGGACAAGAAAGACATCATTGATAACCTTTATCAGCCTATCTCTGAGGCTCAGGCTGAAGAAATTATGGACACATGAAACAATCGAAGCAGGAGTTCTGGCAGGAGAACATTCACATCAATCGTGTGCAGTATGCTTATCTCATGCTGCAAGCGAAAAACAAATATGCCATCATGTCGCGTGGTACGGGCAAGAGCTTCATTGTTGGGGCAGAGGTGGACGAGAATGTGCGCATCATGCCACGGGGGGTCACAACCATCGCTCAGGCTACCATCGGACAGGCTCTCACCAAGACGCTGCCGTCTACGTTCAAGATGCTTGAGATGCTTGGCTACAAGCCTTACGACTATGACACGCACACTGGCGACTATGTGGTGTGTAAGCGCCCACCAGACTCGTTCATCACTCCTTATGAGCACATCATGCAGTTTGACCATGTCATCTCTTTTTCAAACGGACACTGTCTTTATATCCTCACACAGGAGGGCAGCAGCCGAGGACCTAATGCTGACTTCAACATCACTGACGAGGCGCTGACGGTTGACAAGGAAAAGTTTGACAGGGAGGTGGCTCCTACTAACCGCGGCAACGAGTGCATCTTTGGCAAACGCTCACAACAGCCGGTCATTAAGCACCATGGCAACGCTTTTCTCTCGTCTATGCCTTACACGGCTCAGCAGAAGTGGCTGCTTGCACCAGCTGACTATTACGAGAAGGAGCGTGGCATCCCGCTCTTCCAGAAATGGAACCGCATGGTGCAAGTGCAGATGCAGATGATAGAGGCTTACATCGCACATGACAAGCTGCTGTTCTGCGATCTGTGGAATGAGACAGTTCGCATGAGGCGTGAAATAACGCCTTTCGTCTCGAAGGATTCAACGCTTTTCATTCTCGGCTCTGTCTTTGACAACATCGAGAACCTGGGCATGTCGTACATCGTCAACCAATACAGGGTCATGGACAAGCTCTCGTTCATGGTCGAGATCCTGAACTTTGTGCTCGACCGCGTCGATCATTGTTATTACAAGCTCGATGACCGGCATCTCTACTATAATGCGACGAACGATTCTTTTTTGCGTAACTTCGCCGAAGATCATTCATACAACTGGCATGACCTTGCTGCCATCAAGGACTCTCGGGCTGACCTCGACTGTGACCCTACTCAGCCGCTGGAAATATCCACCGACTGGGGCTCGGCGGCTTCGTTCCTCAGCGTTGGCCAAGAGCGCTCGTACGACTTTGCTGCTAAGCTTGTGTCGCCCATGCCTGTCGATTGCACCATCAACGAGTTCTTTGTCAGGCGTGACGACGAGACAGACACCGAGGTCAATGCTCTCGCTGACAAGTTTATTGCCTACTACGAGCACCATGCTTGCAAACGTCTCACGCTTTATCGTGACCGCTACGGCGATGCACGAAGGGCTAACTCAAAGAAGTCGTACAATGATCTGTTTGTTGAGCGACTGCAGAAGTATGGGTGGACGGTCGAACAGCGCGTTCATCCTGGAATGGAACCGCCACAGCATGAGAAGTTCTTGCTGTGGACATACATCTTGAGCGAGACGGACCCGCGCTTCCCTCATGTGCGCTTCAATGCTACGAGATGCCGTTACACGCTTATATCTATGCAGAACACTCGTGTCGTCGAGGACTCGCAAGGCCGCTTTGCCAAAGACAAGAGCTCTGAACGTAAGCAGAGCATCTTGCCCGAAGAGGCTACTCACTTCGGCGACTGTGTGGACAAGCGCATTTGGACTAAGTATTACACCCGTCTGCAAGGGCTCAACACTGCATTCGTTGACGCCAGCTTCTAATCGCCTTTTTTGTCGCTTCGCCGACCGCTGACTCTCCTGTAGGACTGCTCACGGTCGGCTTTTTTGTGTCTTCTCGCGATTTTCGCTTTCTCTCGCGCTGCCCTTTGGGTGGGGGTGGGCGTCATATTTCAACTGAAAAGCGACAGTTCGGGCGACCCGCACGGTAGGGCGCGGCTGGCTCGGTTGTTACCGAGAAGCGGACTTTTTAGAAAATTCCGCACGAAAACCTTGTAAAATCGGTATGTTTAACATCTTTTAATGAAACAATTTCGCCCCAAAAATCGGCTGTTTTGCTCCTTTTTTATTCTACAAAACAGCCGATTTTTGGGGATTTTGGTATGTGCGCCGTTTTTTGTCGCACATGGGGGTGCCTAACGTCTTCTGTCGATGCTGAGAGCATTTTTTTAGTGGTTGTTTCACATCAAATCGAATGACGTTTTTCCGCAGCAAAGTTACGACGGACGGCTCACAGCCAAGAACCGCAGCGCTAAAGCGTATGAATTTTTACAGCAGCCTTCCGAGTTTTTAATTCCTTGTATCCTTAAAAACTGGGTTTTCCATAAAATTTCCAACTCTTTTTCTTGTCTTCACGCCTGGCTTCCGTCGTTTGTTGGCAGCGTAAAAAGCGAAATTCGACCCGATGTGAATGATTTAAAAAAAACTCTCAGCAGCGATTCAGACGAGATGTAAAAAAGCTCTCTTCTCGCCTCTGAGAATAACTTTTAAAATTCGCGCAAGATGAGAACATTCAATTATTTCAACTATTTGCCACAACGCTTCACAACAGACAACGAACGTGTGTTGAACGTCAGACGCTTTATCTATGCCTTCAAGAACGGCAACAGACAAGCAACAGACTATGCCATAGACCTCGTATCCAAGACGTTCAGCAAGTGGTATGGCGTGAGCTGCCAAGACTATGTGCTTGTGTGTGTGCCGTCAGCTACCAACGCCAAGTATGTGAGACGCTTCAAGAGGTTTGCAGCAGAGGTGACAAAGCGCACAGGCATCAAGAACGGAACAAAGCACGTCAACATCTTTGGGCATCGTGAGGCTAAGCACAACAATGTTAACCACATCGTCAGCGAGTCGTTTGGCTATGTGGTAAGCACTGACCCCGAGTTTTTTGCCGGAAAGAATGTAATTCTTTTTGACGACATCGTGACCACAGGAAAGACAGCAGAGGAGTTTGCAAAGGAGCTGCAAGCCGTAGGTGCAAACGTTTTGGGCGCTATGTTTTTAGCTCGCACAACAAGTAAAATCTAAAAAAACAAAGAACGACATGAACAGCAATTTTTCAAATCTTGTAAAGGAAGAACGCCCCGACTACAAAGCTTATAACCATGGTTTGGCTTCTCTCAATGTGGTCGACTTGATAAGTCTTGTCATTCAAGGCTCAAACGCAGGAACAGCACAGCGTCAGGCGCGACAGCTCGTCAACATTTGTGGCGGCAGCCTAAGGGAGATGGCTAACAGACGCACCGAAGAGCTTCAGGTGGTGCAAGGCATGGCACCACACAAGGCTCTCGCCCTTAAAGCAGCGCTTGAACTCGCCAAGCGTCTTGAACATGAAGCGGCAGCAGACAGCAAACATTTTGGCAGCGCAGACGCGGTGTGGCGTTATTTTCGACCTGTTATAGGCTCGGCAGACCACGAGGAAGCGCACGTTCTGCTCATGAACAACCGTCTAAATCTCATTAAAGCGGTCAAGCTGTCAAGTGGCGGACTGACAGAAACGGCGGTGGATGTGCGCGTCATTCTTCGCGAAGCTCTACTCAACAACGCCACAACGCTCACGCTCGTTCATAACCACCCAAGCGGCAACAACCAAGCAAGCCGCGATGATGATGCGATAACGGCAAAGCTTCAGAAAGCAGCCGAGACAATGCGCATCTATATGGTTGACCATGTCATCATAACAGCAACAGGCTACTACAGCTATCGAGAAGAGGGCAAGATGTAGGCAATTAACCCCAACCTCAATGACAAGAGGTTGGGGTTGATTGTTGAAAAATCGCCCGCCGCAAAAATGCCTGCGCCATTTTTGCGGCGGGTATAAAAAGAGGTAAAAAGCCACCATTAAGAGGCTTTTTTATGTTTCGTAGTAAAATAGTTACTGTTTTATTTGCATATTCGTAGTAAAATTACTACCTTTGCAGTGTTGAATTATTAAACAAGCGATCTATGAAAAATGTAAAAGTTTCTAAGATTCTGAGAATCTTGGCTGATGACGGCTGGTACTTAGACCGTTACAGCGGAGACCACAGAGAGTTCAAACATCCTACCAAAAAGGGTGTTGTAACTGTCAACGGCAAGCCTTCAACATCTATCTGCGGATGGCTCCTCAGTAGTATTGAACGGCAGTCGGGGCTTAGGTTCTGACAAACTGGGGTGGAGCTGAAGCTCCGCCCCTCCCCTACATTCGAAGCAGACGCTTGTTGGATATTCGACAAAGAAAGGTGGCGGTCGTGGCTGCCACCTATTTTAAGGTTAACGTATAAAAACAATATATTATGAACGATGTTGTGATTAAGGCTGCCCGTACTGGTGACGGCTACTGTTGCGCTTGTGACTTACTGCCGGGTTGGGTCGTTGCCTACGATGGAGACCTTGAGGGTTTTAAGGCGTATGTCCAGGAGAGTGTTGACTTCTGGCTCGAAGGCAGACGTAAAGACGGTGATGCATATCCGGAGGTGTTTGACGGTGAGTATCGGCTCGTCTACGATTTTGATGTGGCTACGTTGCTCGACTACTATCGTGGTATATTCTCGTTTTCCGCCCTTCAGTCGATAACGGGCATCAACCAGAAGCAGCTTTCACACTATGCAAGTGGCATATCGAAGCCGCGCCCTCAGCAGGTGGAGAAAATAAAGTCGGGTCTGCGCCGACTTGCCAAGGATATTGAAATGGTCACTGTTTAATTAATTCAACACCGCCGCCCGACCATGCGGCACCATGACCGCTGCAAGTTCTGACTTCGCAACGTTTCATGATTAAAAGAACTCGTTGATCCCTCGGTGCGAGATGCATCGGGGGCTTTTTTGTGTTATTACAGCAAAAAGTAGATTGAAAGCCTCGTTTTCGGCTAAAGAAATCTACTTTTTTGGCAAAACAATCTACTTTTTTCTTTGGCGTTTTGCCATGTTTTTTCTATAGCCGTCCCGAAGGCATCCCGAAGAATTTCATTCATTCAAATTGTTGAGCTCTCAGTGCGAAAGCATCGGAGGCTTTTTGATTGTTAAATAATAATCTTTTGGTGATTTTTGTGTTAAAATATTTGCGTAATAATCAAAAGATGATTACCTTTGCATTGTCAAAATAAATAAGTTATGAAGTACACAGAAAAAGAAAAAGAACTGATTGAGGCTATCAGAAATTACAGAAAAGCCTATCCGAACGGAGCACGAGAACTTGAAATCTACATTATGGATTTAGTCTACGAGCTTATGGAGAATGAATAAACCAAAGCCCTCCCTTTCGGGGGAGGGCATAAAAAAGATATAAATATGGAATATGCAATCGTAAATCAGCAGACAACAGTGCGTCAGGTGCTCAATGATGTGTATGAGGACATTAATTGGGCGTATCTCGCACAGAACTATTTCGGTAAATCACGCAGCTGGCTTTATCATAAGTTCAGCGGACGCAACAACGGCAAGCCTGACGACTTCAGCGACATCGACCGCGAGCGTCTCAAGGGTGCGCTCGTGGATATAGCAAACCGTCTGAGAATGACGGCTGACAAGTTGTAATAACTTATTTTTTTGACACCTGCCCCGGGGCTTCGGCTTCGGGGCTTTTGATTGCTTAAACATTTTAATATTATCCATCACGGCAATCCTCTCATTCATTATAGGGCTGCTGTGCTGACAGAGAGCCTGACAGCTACACCTATATGATAGAATACATATGCTACAGCTACGATCGTAGCAACAAGGATAATGGCTATCGCTGCTATGTCAAGAAACTTGTCAATGTAGAGCGGTAGCCTTTTGTTTTTGATTTCTTTCTTTTCCATACGGCAAAGTTACTAATTTGTTGGCTATGAAAGATGGGACATTTATTCCTTGAAAATTCCTTGGATTATTCCTTTTCATTCCTTTTCATTCCTTTTCATTCCTTGCGGAGCACTTTTTTGAAAGATTTTTGCCAAAATCCTTGCACGTCTCAATCTTATTGTCTAACTTTGCCATCGCTACGATATACATGTGGAGCATTCCACATGAACTAAGGGCGAGGATATATGTTCAAGCCCGACCAACATTTTTATAAGGTTGTGGGCTTATTTTTTTGCCCATAACTTGCCACATAGAACCGAGGTTCGCCCTTAGTTCATGTGGAGCATTCCACTTTATGTGGATTTGCAAATTGAAAATATACGGCGGTTCGCCTTCCACGTGTTTTTTTGCCCTTAGCGGTGGATCACATGTATGTTGTAGCAGACGAGGAAGTGCGATCCGCCTTTTTTCGTACCCTTTCGTCAACCGCACCCGACGGATTCGGGCATAAGGCTACAACATACACATTATGCAAACAGCATCAGTTCAGCGCTCAGCTCATAAGCGCACGTTGAGCAGCAGCATCGCCGCCATGACGGCGTGGCTCAACGCAAAGAGCATCTCTTACACCGCTTTCTGTGGCTTCAGCATCACACGACGCGAGGTTCTCCACGTCAACGCGGCCTTCATTGCGCTCACCGTCGGCGCCATGGCCGCTGCCACTTCTCTACTCTTCACCTTCGTCTGCATCCTCGCTGCTGCCCTCTCGGTCAGACAGCTCAACCGCGAGAACACACAGCCCGAAGAGGCTGAGAAAGGAGGCGAGGCATGAGGATCTATCGTGTGAAACATGGCATGTGGCGACGTTACAAAAAGAATAAGAAGGTTGTTGAAAGACTTTACAACTGCAAAGTGGAAGTGCTCGTCACTCCTCGTGAGGAGTTTAAATCAATAAGCTATCGCAAAAGAGCAAAGAGCATGCGTGCGGCGTACATACGCTTTAACTTAGCTGCGATGAACACCCTTCTTGAAAGACGGAAAGGAGGTCAGCGATGACTGTAGAGCAGAACTTTATGAACCAGATGGCAGTAGTGCTTGTGAGAGACTACGCGCCCAGGAACAATTTTCAAAAGGCGATGGTGCGGTATCTCTCACCGCTCCATGGCATGTGCATTCAGACAGAACGCATCCCCGACTTGTTTGCGGATATAAAGCTTTTGGTTAACGTGTTGGAGCATAAATATCCGCGACGCAAGACCCGTGCAACTGTCGATCGCTTTTTGACAAAAACAGACCTCTATGGCCATGAGTGTAAGGCTGTGATTGTTAAGGATGAGGGCTTTAACGACGTTGCTGATGTGGCTTCTGTGTTTGTCATGCCTTTCTTAGGCATGCTGCATGCTGCCGATGCAGGGGCCTGTCAACGCATGTTTGCCTTGCCGTTCTGTTCTGACAAGGTACCATGGGCAATGAAATACAATAATTTTACAGACCTTGTAATGTAGAAAGGGAACTAACAATGAACAATTCACAGAAAACAACACAGGTGATAAGTGAGATACGCGAAATAATTAGAAATCTCACACCCGAACAGTATGAACGTTTGAAAAACAGCAATGTAGGACTACCCAACCATGGGCAACAGTAAAGTAGAAAGGAGATTAACAATGAACACACAGAAAACACAGCAGCACACTCAAAACGCTGCTCAACAGCAAGAGCCTTTGCAGTTTGCACGCCCAAACATCGTGAAGCAGCTCGACAACGACATAAAGATAGGCAATGTGACAAATCTCATTGAGCTGCTTAACAACAGCCGTGAGCACCTGCTTGCAAAGACTGAAGACAGCTCCATGATAGACAGCGAGCTGAACGAATATCAGGAGTGGTTCGCTGACCTCGACACCATTAGGGCGGTCGTTGACTTCTTGACAGACCTCAACAGGTTCTGCCCGGAAAACCTTAAACCGGAAAGGAGGTTGGCATCATGGCAAAAATAGGTTTCATTGACTATCAGGGTGACGACAAGACGAAAGAGCAGAAGGACAAGGATGTCAAGGAGGTTGCCAAAAAGGTTGCCGATAAGGTGCTTTCGGCTGAAGACGCCGACAAGAAGCTTGTCAAGCAGTTCATTGCCGACAACTACGCTCCGTCTGGCGACCGTCGGCGGCTCTTGCTTTACACCACACGCGACATCGTCTTTGTGTTGCATAACCACGTCTCCACAACAGAGGAGGTGGTGGGCGCCGTCTTGACAGAGCTGGGCTTCTCTACAATGGTGTTCGAAGGTGAGCCCTGCTGGAAGCTCTATGAGCTTTATGACTATGGCTTTTGAAAACGATTAACATAATATAATTTAGTAAATTTCTCTACATTTTTTTTGCGGTGTGTTCCATGTGATATGGAGCGCACCGTTTTTTGTGTCCCACACTTTTTTATATATATAAGCTAACTTTGCCGTAAATAAAGATAAAATGTAATTTTATGGGGTATTTAAATAAACTTTTAATCTCTTACGGCTACGACAGCGTGCAGGCTCTGTTGGAGAGCGTATTCCCGTCAACGAAATACGTTAGCGTAGGGCAGAGCCTCGCCCTGTCGTCCGTTTGGGGCGTTTTCTGTTCGGCGCTCGGCATCTGGCCCATTCTGGCTCTCGCCATGGTGCTCGCCATGGTCATTGAGCTTGTGTCGGGCATCGTTGCAAGCCATAAGCGTCAAGAGAAGCTCGAGAGCGCCAAGTTCTCAAGATTCGTGCTGAAGCTCTGCATCTGGTTCGTGCTCTTCGTGTCGTGCCAGCTCTTTGAGTTCTTTGCCGAGCAGTATGGTCACAACGCTTTTGCATGGATCATCGGAGCGTGGTTCTTCGATGTTCTCACCGTCATCCTTATGATTGCTTTTGTCGTGGAATACACGACATCCATTCTTGAAAACATGGCGTGCATTGACGGCCATGACAAGAGCTTTTACATTGACGCGGTCAAGAGGGTGGCACAAGTGGCGGTGGATCGCCTGATGAACAAACAAAAATGACGCCTATGGACCGATCAAACAAGACATCTAGGTTTGCCATAACTATTTTTTTCATGTTTATGCTCGCTGCTTCCTTGTGGATGGGGTTTCGATCCCACCACAAGCCAGCAGCTGAGCGTGGACAGAGACTTCCCGTTCCACCCGTAAAGGTGGACACTATATATCTTCCATCATGCGTTGAGACCATTCGCGTGGCCGTGCCTGCGGTTGTAGACACGGCTCGCGTATTGGCCTCCTATTTTGAAAAGCATGCTTATCGCGACACCGTCAAAGCCACTGTGCAGGCCGGCCCTGCTAAAGGGCAGAGGGCTGAGGTGGTCATTAAGGACACGGTGTGGCAGAACGCTATAACAGGCCGCGAAGTGAACTTCACATTCTATCCGAAAAGACTTGTGAGAGATAACTCCGTCGGCCTGTCTTCTACTTTTGGTTTCAATAATCTCACTATCATGGCTGAATATCGTTACCGCTGCATGAAGATGTATGCAGGTTATAACCTTATCGACCATGCGCCGGTCGCGGGCGTAGGCTTTCAGCTCTTCTCATGGTAGTGTTCAATCTCTCTTCTCATCATGCCCAAATTTGATATTTTACCTTCTATGATGTTCGCAACTGCTGCCAACGAGTTCACCATTACAGAGGTGACCGAGGCAACAGCGGTCAACACGAGCGTCAAGGGGGCTGATGGCTCGGTGCTGTTTAACAACACCTCAACCTATTACCCGGACGAGAACGGGTGCATCAGGCTGTGCGATCTCGGTGAACTCGTCTGCCAGCTGGTGGAGCGCACTTTCACCGCTGACGACATTGTTAAGGTGGGGGCTCGACAGGTTGGCATGCAGCTGCTCATGGATGTGACCAAGGGACCGCTTCGATCCTCGCGGGTGCTCTACATGTGCAAGGAGACGGGGGAACTGAAGCCTATGTTTGCCACTCGCATGCGCACAAGGAGCGTGCTTCCTGGCATGCCTACACCTGTCTCCATTCTCTGTGCCGGCAACAAGGGGCTTAAGCTCACGTTCGCTGCTGCCTTCAAGACCGACACGGGACTGCTGTGGAAGGAGGCGCAATCGGAGGTCAACACCGATGCTGACTGCTTCTCCTTTGCTGCCGACACCAATACGGTTCTTAATCTCCTCGGTGGAAGCAGCCTAACGGTTGACAACTTGCTCTTCTACACCGTGACGCTCTCGTCTGACGGCAAGCAGGTCGACGGCATGCGCTTCTCTGTTGACAGAGACAACAACGCTGACGAAGCTCGGCATTTCTTGTTCTATAACGGCTTTGGCGTGCCAGACTCGTTCACTTTCAAGGGACGGCAAACGGAAGAACAGAGTGTGGACTCTGATTTTGGATATGCAGGAAGAAGCTATGTGCAGATCGACAGAATGGTCACAGAGTCGCACAAGTCGAACACAGGATGGCTTTCCAAGGAGGCTAAACATGCGGCTTACGACTTTTTAGACTCGCCGCTCACGTTCGTCTGTGATGGCGAGGCCATTAGGCGCATAACGGTCACGGAGGTGGATTCGTCCATTTCCAGACCTTCAAGTGAGCCTGACAGCTTGACGGTGACGTGGAGGTTCGCAGACAAGCAGCACATGAGGCTTTCTTTGGTTAAACTTGATGAGGGCAGGGCAAGTACGTTTGCCAAACCGCCTTTCGACAAAACTTTTAATTAAATGGATTCGACAAAAAAAACAATGTATGCCACAACGATGTTGGCTGATCTCGATATTCGCACTGACCGATTTGGCAAAAGGCGCATCTTCTCAATAAAATTTACAACAAAGGAGGGCAAACTCTATTTCCTGCCTACAGCCTATGTGACTGGATGCAAGGGGATGGACATGAAGCGTCTGCGATTTCGTGGGGTGCAGCCTTGCGACTGCAAGGGCAACCCTGAAGGGCATGTCATACCGGTGAAGATAACAAACATCATAGAGTATAACAAACATATCATCGACTGGAGCAATGGATATTCTATTTAATAGCGAGGGCACGCCGCTCCTGATGGAGAGCGACAGCGCTTTCTTCGACACCAAACTTGACCGCCAGGCCGCCGACTCAAGACGGCGGGTGCTCTTCCCTTATGATGACACTAAGCACGACTTTCTTGAGGTGCTTGGCTACAGGGTGCTGTCGTGGGGGCGTGACAATGTCTTCCCATGGCACGCTGCTGAGATTGTGCGCAACACAACGGTGCTCAACACAGGCCTGAGGTTCCTTCGCAACCTGACCATGGGACAAGGTATCTTTGCTTGCCGTGTCACTGGATACAACGACAAGGGCGATGAGATTCTTGAACCTGTTAGCGACACCACGATTCAAAGATTCGTGCAGTCGCGTCTTGTCAGACGATATATGGAGAAGACGCTGCGCGACTTCCTGAAGGTGGGATGCAGCGCGGTGCAGTTCGTGCCGAACGTGTCGGGAGATAAGATCATCGGACTTAACACCGTCAATTGCCAGAATTTCCGCTTTACGGAACCGGGCAATTTGGGCGAACAGATGTGTGTGGTGAGCGGATCTTGGGACATCTCACCTAAGAATTGCACCATTTTGCCATTGCTCTCGGACTATTCGCCTGAAGATCATGCAGCGCTCCTTCGCTTCAGAGGCAACTTGAAGCAAGGTTTTGTCTATCCTGTGCGCGACTCATGGAGCAACGACGACATTTATGGAGAGCCTATATGGTGGCCAGCTTATGTGGCAGGATGGGTAGACATCGCTCACATGGTGCCGGCCTTTTTGAAAAAGGCGTACAAGAACCAGACAACGTGGAAATGGCATGTGCAGATTCCTTACTCTTTCTGGGACAAGAAATTCCCGATATCTGATTTTAAGGAACCAACAGATCGTCAGGCGAAAATTTCAGAGTATATGAATAGCATCGAGCGTAACCTGTTAGGGCCAGAGAATGCAGAGAAGCCGATCTTTACTAACTATGCGGTGAACGAGATGAACGGCAGGATTGAAGAGGAGTGGAAGATCATTCCTCTCTCCAACAAATACTCGGCAGGACAGGAGAACCTCGTGACATCTGCTGCTGCCAACTCGGAGATTCTCTTCTCGCTCATGGTCAACCCTAATGTCTTGGGAGCAGGTATGCCTGGAGGCAGCTATGCCGGAAACCAAGGCGGATCTAACATTAGAGAGGCGTTCCTTGTCAACATTGCCAACTCGTGGATCGACCGACAGAACCTGCTCGACCCTCTGCAGCTTTACCTTCAGCTCAATGGAGCGCCTGATGATGTGCAGCTGAGATTCCGCAACACCATTCTCACAACGCTCGACACAGGTGCCGGCACTTCGCACCAGTTGTCTTGACAGTTTGTCGTTTCACCTTTAAAACTACAATAATATGCTTTTCTCAAAAGAAAAATGGAATAACGCTCGTGAGATTGCTCCATTCGTGCCGACATCGGCTTCGCTGTCGTTTGCGAAGATGGAGGCTCCGCTTGCTGGCGCAGAAGATCAGTTTGTTAAACCGTTGTTGGGCGAAAAGATGGCAGATCGTCTGACTCAATGCTATCTGAACCCGCCTGAAGGTGATGTTCTCGCGTCACAGCTGTTGCAGATCGCAAGACGGGCAGTCGTCAACCTCGCTTTCTGGCATGACTTCGACGCGCTTAATCTGCGCATCACGGACCAGGGCTTCCAGCGACAAGGCTCGGCAGACTGGCAAGGGGCTTACAAATATCAGGAGGACCGCATGCGAGAGGCGTTCCGCAACAGAGGGTTCAACGCCCTTGACTTCCTGCTTGAGTTCCTGGAAGATCATGTTGACCACTTTACTGAGTTCAGAGAGTCGCAGTGCTATTCTGACCGTAGCAAAGCCATCGTGCGCTCTCCACGCGAAGCTAACATGTATGTGTTCATCAACTCTTCGCACATCGTCTTTATGCGACTGCAGGGCGAATTCCGCACGGTCGAGGAGTATGATCTTGCGGCCATTCTTGGCAATTCGCTCTATCAGCAGTTGCGACGATGGCTTAACGGCGAGGAGGAGTTTCCGGAAGATAAGGCTCTGTGTAAGCTTGAGCAGTTTCGCTTGGCGTGTGCCGACTTTGTGGTCAAGAAGGCTGCTGCTCGCCTGATACGCAAGACAGGATCTCTCACAGAACGTGGACTGTACTTCTCGGCCACTGCTGCAAACTCGTTGGGTAATGATACGCTCACACCGGCAAGTGACCGCCAGATAGGTGACCGCACGGCTCTCGCTGATGTCGATGCTCACAGAGCAGCTGCTGCGCTTCAGTGTTTCATCAAAAATTATATGGGCGCCATTGTCGATGGCCAGACAAACATGGGGCCGTTGAGAGACAACGATAACCACAACGCTTTCTTCGCGATGTAACCCCGTATGGCTTATGAAACATGTTGAAATAAAATGTGGACGGCGCACGTTTGAGCGTGACATGCCTACGTCTTGGGATGAGATGACTTGTGAGCTCATGTCTGTTGCTGCAAAGCTGTGGATGGGGTGTGTGACGAAAGAGAAATTTCTTGCTCTCTTTCTCGATGTGCCTGATAAGGTGGTGGATGCAATGGGGCCTTATCTGCGTTTCTGCCTACTACAGCTGACCGAATGGATTGAAAAGCTTGAGCCGATGGACCGGTTCGTGATGGATCAGCTCGCAGACACGCAACTGCTCTTGCCGTCGGCAAGGTTGGGTGCTTGTTCTCTTGAGCAGTTCATGATGTCTGACACGCATTTTCAACGCTTCGCCATTGATGCGTCGGCTGTTGACAGCCTTGATGTCTTTATAGCTGCTCTCTGCCATTCCTCCGAGACGCTTGACATGGAACAAAAGGTGGAGATCGTGTCAAAACTTGACCCTGTGCTGAAGACATCGGTGTTCATCAACTTCATCATGATCCGCAAGTGGTTGTCGCGTTCCTATCCTTTTCTCTTTCCTCCTCCTGCTGAGGAGGAAGAACCTAAAGAGGACGCAAAGAAGCATAAACCTCGACCCACTGACTGGCTCGCCATCTTCGATGCTTTCATGGGCGATGATGTGGCGTTCATTGACCGTTACAAGCGGATGGCAGCGCTCGATGCCTTCAGGCTCATGAACAGACGCATTAAGGCGTCGAAAGAAAGATCTTAATTTTTTATTTGATTATTATGAACATTTCTGTTGTAGCATCTTACCTTGAACAGCTGTGCCGAGAGCACAAGCTTGTCGCTCACTCTGACTCTGAACAGCATTTTGTGAACCTTAATGATGACAAGAGGGCTACGGCGCTCGTGAATGAACTGCATTATCCCGCGGTCTACTTCGAGGCCAATGAGTTCGCGCTGTCGGTGTCGTCGGAACAGGTGCGAAAGAGATACACTTGTCACATCGAGGTCTTCGCACATGTAGCCGACACTTCTGACTATGCCGAGGTTGAAAAGGCTCTTGCTACGACAGAATCTATTGTGATAGACCTGTTCGTGCGCATGGCGCGTGACAGGCGCTGCCGTTCGCCCAAATGGCTCACGCTACTTAGTGGACTTGACAACTTGAAGGTGTTGCCGTTGCAGAATGAGCACAACGCTCTGTATGGCCACATGGTGGAATTTGAAATTTCAATAGACTCTTGCACTATAGACAGTATAAACAATTTTACAATTACAGACAATGGCTAAAACTTTCGATTCGCTCTCTAATACCGCCGAGACAATACGCACTAATGTGCTGCCCGATTCCAACACAGCAGCTCTCGTCGGCCAGATGCTTAAAGACATCATTGACAAAATTCATGAGGTCAACACCAGCTCGTCAGGAGCTGTCACTGACATGGTATGCAACCCGTCGGCGGATGCTACGTCGGTGGTGTTGGCGTTTACTCTTACGGCAGGAGAGAAGACCGTCACTCGTACAGTCTCGTTGCCGTTACTCTCAGCTTCTTCTGCCGGCATCATGACACCAGAGCAGCTTGCTGTGTTCACGCAGTCGGTCAACACTGTGTCACAGAACCTGCTCAGGCTTTCTGACAAGGTGGATGACAACGCGCGTTCATTGAAGACGATGTCGTCTGCTATAGGCGACGAGAAGTCGCAGCGCGAAAAGGAGGATAAGGCTTTGAAGGACTTGATCGGCAGCGTCGCTTCTGGCCTTCATGACTTCTCTGAAACTAAAGGCAAGGCTAAAGGCTTGGCTCCTTTGGATGAATATGGACTCGTGCCTGAGAGCTTTCTGCCTTCAGGCGTGTTTAACGTGGTCATGGTGGATTTTTGGGATGCAGACAAACAAAACGTGGAGGGGGCTTATTGCTTCGCTTCGGCTGACAAGTCGCTGACACGTTGCCGTCTCGTCAACAACACTGAAGAAGGGGGCAAATATGTGTGGGAGCCTGTGGCTTTGTCTACTAAGGTGATTTATGTCGATGCTGTTGGGCATGCTGCATACACTTGGAACGGAACGTCTATGCAGCAGATCTCACAGCCTCTTAAGCTTGGACGCACTTCAGATACGGCTTTCCCCGGCGATAGCGGTGCAGCCATTGAGAATAGCGTGTCTTTGCTGAAGATGCGCTCTGCGCTTGTGCCGTTTGTTAACGTCAATGTTATCAAACAGCAGAACTATACGCTCGAGCTTGCCATCTCAACGCTCTGTAGTCACACGGGGCTGTCGTCAGCTTATGGCGATGTGCGTGTCTATGGCATGCTTATTACTTACCGTAAAGATGCTTCGCATTGGGAGATCAAGCAGTATTGCGGCCCTTCTATCGATGATGATGATTTCAGAAACACTGACAACTGGAAGAATGTCGGCAGTGGTGGCTCGGCAACGGTGTTCAACCCTACGGTGGAATATCCAATTTCTGGCTATTACACGCTCTATGATCCTGACAATGCTGCTGCTTCTGCTGTTGATGCTGCGCTTAAAGCTGGCCGTGCTTCGCTTGGCTTGCTGCTCACTATTCAGGTTTCTAAGAAGATTTGGAAAACGTATCAGTATATCGGATCTACGCTCGACAAGTGGCAAGATGTCTCGTATTGGCAGGACTTTGGTTCGCTTGCAGCAGGATCTGAAAACTATATAAACATAAACAACTTGATAGATGGCAATGCACCGGTGGTCTACTATACGCTGTCATCTGCCGTTGCCGGTCTTCTCAAGTTTCAAGAGAACAACTCTGTTAGCTATATTAAGCGAGGGCTTATCATCTCGTTTCTCTCTGGTCCTAACAAAATACAGTCTTATCAGTTCCATGGCGATAATATTAATGATGCTTCACAGACTGCTGATGGAGCTACGCTGTGGCAAGAGTTTGGCAAGAGCGACAAAATTAATGTCGTTGACACGCCTACTGAAGGAGGTAAAGATCCGTACAGCACAGGTGGCGCTTATGATAACACACCGACTGACATCTCTGTCGAAGAGGATGAGGGCGGCGTGTATAAGTTCGCGCTCACGAACGCAAAGGGCGACCAGATAGGTGAGCAGAAGCAAATCGTGATTAAAGGTGGTGGCGGAGCAGTGCAAGCTACTACCGTTAGCATCGCGCTGAAGAAGTCGACCGTTTATGGTGCCGTTGGCTCTAAAATGGTCATTGAAGCTGCTGTGATGTCGGTGACGACAACGCCGTCAGGTGACTCGCTGAACTCGATCGCACGCATTGATCTCGTGGATAGAGCGACAGGATCTGTGCTGCAAACTCTTAATGTCAACACTGAATCGTCTGCTAACTTGACTGACGATTTCAAATTCGTTATTGACATTTCCGAGTATTTCGCTTCTACTGCTGGCTCTCGAGCTTTCCGCATCGTGGCTTATGACGATGGCGAACATTCGGGCAACAAGAATGTTTCTGCCATCGGTGTTGATGCTACAGTGGTGTCACGGCAGACTCTTAACTACACTGCGTCAACGGCGGTGAATGTAGGAGGAAAAGCCGTCTCTATACCTTTGTATGCCTTCCCTAACAATGCTTCGTCTAAGGGTATAAGAACGACGGTTGAGATGTTCTACAACGACAGCTGGCACACTGTCGATGACTCTGTGGTTACTGATGTCTTCACGCATGCCGTGGCTTTTGACCCTCAAAAGCTTCAGCTGCAACATGGTGCTTACCACATCCGTATCCATGGCACTGATGTGGCCTCGGGTGTTAGTGGCAATTGGCTCTATTCGGCAGTCATGTTTGTTGATCCTGACAGCACTGAGCCTATTGTGGCCATGAGATGGTATGACGACGGCTCAGCTAAGAGACAGCTCTACCAAACGGTGAGCTTGGATGTGGCTGCTTATACACCAGGGAAGCAGCGCACTGAGGTTAGTGTGATGATGCAGGTGGGCGAGGCCCATGCGTCTGCTATAGCACAACAGAGCATGTCAAAAGATCGCTCTTACACCGTCTCTAAACGTTTGTCGGGCTTAGCTTCAGGCAGCAACATTAAGTTCTGGGCGGAAGCGGCGGCTGCAAAGACGGCGGTGTGTGAACTGACCGTCGAAGGGTCTATGATTCCTGTTGAGACAACTGCAGGAGCTGTCTTCGACATTGATTTCTCTTCTCGTTCTAATAGCGATGCTGACAAGACTATCACGGACAATGGCGTGTCTATCGAGGTCTATGGCTCTAACTACAGCACAAACGGATTTGTGAGGGACAACTATGGGTCTGATGATTACGGCAAGACTGATGATTCGGGTAACCCGACAGGACGCATGGCTCTACGCATTGCGGAGGATGTTACGGCCAAGTGTGATTTCAAACCGTGGTCAAATGCTTCAACAGAGACGACGGGCATGGCTATCTCATTCACTATCAAGCCGTCTAATGTGGCAGACTCGAAAGCGCGTCTTATAGATGCGCTTGGCGATGGTCTCATAGGCTTCTATGTCACTGGAGAGAAGGTGGTGTTTACATGTGATGGCGAAAAGTCTACTATGTACACAGCTTATATGCCTATCTCGACAGATAAGGCGACACGCGTGGACATTGTTATTGAACCGTCTGCTATTGCTCCTTATAACGGCATTGGTGTCGTTAAGCTGTTTGGAGACGGTGAGGAGCGTGGAGCATGTGCTTATAACAAGAACGCGCTGCCACAGAACGACAATGTCATTAGATTCGATGGCACGCTTGCTGACCTCTATCTCTATCAGATGACTGCATGGAACACCTATTATCAGTTCAGACAGGCTTTCAACAACTATCTTGCGGCCATGCCTGACACAGATGCGATGATCAAGGAGTATGAAGCGAATGATGTGATGCAGAGCCAGACGGCTGAGAACACAACGAAAGACCGTCCTACCATCGAGGCCTGCAAGAAAGCTGGACTCATAGTGATGGTGATGGTAAAGAGTAAGGACACGCCTGACACTGAAGATCAATACCCTGGCTATCTTGACACGCTCGATGGTGACAAGAAAACCAAACGCCTTTATGACGTCTATCTGTACTTCCCGGACCGTCCATGGCAAGACTGTGTTATCAGAAACATGGTCATTACCAACCAAGGCACAACGTCTTCGTTGAGACCTGACAAGAACAACAAGGGCAAAACAAAAGGAGCTGTTATTATTTTGCTTCACAGTCGTGATGAGTTTAGTGGAGCTGACCTCGCTAAATTTGACGAGGCGCTTGCTAACGCCAAGAAAGGAAAAATTAAAATCCTCGAGAATAGCGTGGCGACGAGCATCATCACATGGAAGGTGGACTACTCGGACTGCACAGGTGCAAACAACGGTGCTGCTTGCGAGTTGAACAACCGTCTTATTAGAGCTCTTGGTTCTGAATATATGCAGCCTTCACAGAACGCTTATACTGGTTCCGCAGAGATCAATCCGTCGGTGGCGAGTGTGCCGTGCGCTTTCTTCCGCACAGACAAGTATTCGCCTGATGCTACGAATCCTACTTATGCCTACTTCCATGTTAAGGCCAACATGAATGAGGACAAAGGTGACGCTAAGGTCTTTGGATTCGAGGGGGTGGACGGTTATAACAAGAACTGCTTGAATTATGGCGATTTCAAAGAGCTTGTTGCTGCCCGCAACCAAGACTTTGAGGAGTTTAAGGCGCAGACGCTTGCTGATACCTCTAAGCTTGATCCTGGTGTCATTTATATGATGTCTGAGTTCTGTGGACCGAAGACGGCTTTCATCGAGAATGACGGAACAGGCCATTTCGTTGAGACGGGAGAGGTCGCAGATGCTGTGCAGCTTGAGAAGACGCTTGCTGAATTGATTGCTGCTGATGTGGCTGGATATGACTGGAGCGAGGTGTATAAGACTTCAGACGGCAAGTTCGCTAAGTATGAAGGAGGCAAGTGGAAAGAGACTACTGGTTCCATGACTTATGACAAGGCTACGAAGCGTTGGCAGGTCGTTGGCCGTGTGCTTAATCCTACGCAGTGCTACGAGCATTTGAAATATAATGGCCTGAACTGGTATCAGGGCGTGAACTCGGTTGATGACATGTTGCGGCTTGATCCTGCTACAGGCAAGCCAATTTGGTTGTCGCACTACGAAAGCCGTTACCCTGACGATGACGACCTTAATGCTCTCTATGAGAGCGGCAAGAAGGTGCCGTATCACTTCTTCAAAAACCTGTTGTGGATGCAGCAGTGTAATCACCACCTTACAGAAGCTGATGGCGACATTACGCTCGATGGTAAAACGGTGCCAGGAACTCGGGCTAACCGCGCAAAGAAGTTTGCTCATGAGATGCACTTGTATTGGAGAGTGAAGCCTGCTCTTTATTATTTTGTGTATACAGATTATCTTAATAGTGTCGACCAACGTTCTAAAAACATGATGCAGACTCTCATGCTCTGCATCGATGGAATCATCAGGTCCGATTTCAATAATGTCTATGATGGCGACTGTAATCTGGGCTCAGACAATGACTGCGGTCTGACTATAGATGATTTGCTCAATCCGTTGCTTGTCGGCGAAGGTGAGGAGGGCAGACTGTTCCAAGGCTGGGACAGCGTGTTCTTTCAACGCCTTAACGAGAACCCTGTTATCTGGCTTGATGATTACAAGGAGGGAGATGAGAACAGTGGCTTCACTGACAAGTCGCGTTTCGTGACGTTGCATGATGTAGCTGCCGAGATGCGTAACGCAACGGACAAGCAGGGGCTTAAGGTCTTCTCTTATGATGGCCTATATCAGATTTGGATGACTAAGCGCATTCATAAGTGGGCTAAGCTTATATCTTCGTTTGATGGAGAACGTAAGTATATTCAGCACTCTAAAGCGAGTGCTAACTATTTCTACGCACTCCATGGACTGCGGTTGGATGATCTGCCGGAGTATATTAAGACTCGCTTCGCTTATCGCGATGGCTTCTACCAGGTGGGAGATCTTTATACCAATCCGATGAAGATGCGTGCTTCTGGTCGCGCCATCACTGTGAAGATTACAGCTGCCAAGGATGGGTTCTTTGGCATTGGCGAAGATAGAGCTGACACGGCTGCTGACTCGACTTATCTGAAGAAAGGCGAGAGCTACACGTTCTTTGCTGACAGTCCTCGTAGCTACTCGGAGTCGGGCACCATGCTCTATTTGTTTGGTGCTGCTTCACTCGCTAATCTCGATATTAGTGCTGCCACACCAAAGACGCAGGGATGGGATATCCAGTATTGTAAGCTGCTTCAGCATCTTGTTGTCGGCGGCGAGAATTATGTTCCGTACACTGTAGAGGGAACTCTCGACTCGATTAACTTGGGCAATAAGCCTTTCTTGAAGTCGCTGGACGTGCGAAAGACTCTTGTCGCATCCATTGACGCGAGTATGTGCCCGCGACTCGTCAGCTTGAAAGCGGATGGTAGTCGTGTGCAAAGTGTTGACATCGCAGAGACATCGCCTATTGACGATCTCTCTCTGCCTTCTGCGCTCACGACGGTTAAGCTCATCAACTTGCCTAATCTGAGCTATGGCCTGTCGGGTGGTAACCTTCAGATTGAATCACTTGCTAATGTTCAGACGCTACGCATAGAACATTGCTTGAACATTGAGCCGCTGACCATGCTACAGCGCATCGTTGACACTCAGTCGGGCAGTCGACAGCTGGTAGCTGTTCGTGTCGTGCAAAACATGTCGGGCGATGGGGCTCTTCTCACTTTGCTGCTTCAGCTTGGCGTGAAGGGCATATCTGAAGATGGCAAGGTTCAGGAGCAGATGGTTATTGAGGGCTCATTTGAACTGACTAAGGTGCGTGAGCAGTCGTATGTTGATAATCTCGCTGACCACATACAAGGCATTAATATCGTCATGTCGCTGATGGCGTACATCAACGCTGTGATTGATTTCCTCGGTGAGCAGTATGGCGGCGAGGAAGAGGTGGAGCAGGTCACGCTTGATAACGTGAATGACTATCTTAAGCAGTATAACGGCGAGACTTACGACGAGTATTTCAATCGTCTCGCAGAAGCTGATGAAGATATTTTGACAATAATTAATAGATAACATTTATGGCAAGTAATGAACAAAACATCACTGGATTGCTCGCTGCTAAACGGGCACAGGTGGCAGCTCTGCAGGAGTTGGGTTTCAAGGATATTTCCTTCAGCTCTAGAGCTTCTGTCTTTGCAGAGCGCATTCGCTGGGGCGCAGGGCTGCTTGATATAAGGGTGGCTGCTGACAGAAAACGAGACGGTAAAAAATTCTACTTTACTGTCGAGGAGTGGAAAACAATTGATAATGCCTCTCGCTCGGAGGAGTTCGCTTTACGCGGACTCCGTATCCGGGCCAATGGGCTGTCTTTCGTCATGGCTATGCAGTATTATCGTGACAAGCCATGGGGCTCACGAACGGCTGTGCCTGATATCACGCAGTTTGCGGCTCTCTCAACGCTCTTTAACCATCAAGATGTGGCTCATTTTAATGAGGCCATTTTGGCTTACTATGCCGACAAAAACGCTGATGGGGTTGTGGGAGCGCCAGCAGCTGAAGCTGCTAACGGCTATCATGCTTATCTTGAGAGCGATGGGGTCATGGTGAATGGCGTTGCTATAGATGATCAGACTAAATGGATGCTGCCTGATGCAGCACAGGCTGTCATCTTATATCGTTATAGACAAAACATTGACAATGTCATATCTCAGATTTGGGGACAGGCTTTTACTATCGAAAAGTCTGTTGACAATATATGGACGTGTTGTCAGTACAACTATAGCGATTCATATATGTTGTGGGTGCTCAGTGGTAGAATTTATCCGTCCAGCAAATCAAGTAACGGGGCAGTAATACCTATATCGGAGGAGTAATTATGGATAATGCAAATAATAGCTCTATAATCTTGGAGCTTAATAAAAAGGAACAGATCAAAGCATTGCGTGATGTCGGCTTTTCTGATATCGCGGACGATGCTACAATGGAAGAGATTACAGATCACATGAGATGGCTCGGTGGTCTGCGTGACCTCAAAGTGGCTACTTACCTGAAGGCTTCTCTTAAAGAGGATGTACCAAAGAAGCAGTACTTTACAAAGGAGGAATGGACAAACATGTCTATTAACGAGAAGTCTAAGTATGTCGCATATGGAGTAGGCATCAGAGTGGAAAAGATGGCTTTCGTGATAGCACTACAGGATGTCGACAATAGAACTCGTTTCAAATGGAGCTCGTCCGGAATAAATATTCCTGGACTGAAGGATTTTGGCTCCGTTAACAGTGGAGTCTATGATGACATCGATGGGGAGGCAAACACCGATTTGATTCTGGCCTTCGCAAAGGAGCAGCAGAACCTGTCTTGTCCGGCGGCTGAAGCTGCGCGAGCTTACAAAGCTTTTACAAAGGCGGCAGACAGTACGGTTATCGATGATCCGACTAAATGGTCATTACCTGCGTTTGGTCAGCTCAGGATGTACTATATTTGCAGAGAAGAAATTAATAAATTCTTAACAGATGTTTTCGGTTCTTCATATAAATTAACAAATGACTGGTATTGGACTAGCACTGAGTGGGATGCTGGAAATGCGTGGTGCGTCGGCGTCAGCGGCGGCAGCGCGAACTACAACGGCAAGGCCAACACGAACCTGGTGCGGGCGGTGGCAGCATATTAACTCTTTAACTCTTTAACACTTTGTGTTACAATGGTTTGTGGTAGCTGTCTTGCAGGAGTGAGGCTTTCACTCCTGCAAGACAGCTATTTTTTTTAGTAAATTTTATATAATTGCCATGTAATATTTTTTATAAATTTTAGTTAATGTATTATATGACAAATCCGCACATTGCACAGACATTGCCTATTTACAAGCAGACTTATGAACTATTGACAATGATTGTCAAAATTCGTAAGAACTTCTCACGAGAATATCGTTATGATCTTGGGAGCCACCTCTTTGAGTCTACACTTCGTTGCTTAGAACTCATTCAAAAGGCTAATACAGCTATTCCGGAAGCTGACTACATTCCTCAGTTTATTGGAGAAGGGTCTGCCAATGGTCTCGTGAGACTTTTATGCAGTTTTATAGAGGAATGGCGCAGCAGGCGGGTGAGTCGTAGGCAATATCTCGAAGATTTCATCGTTGAATTCGGAACAGTCAAGATGCTAATTGGAGTAAGCAAAGAGCTGGGGCAGATTTCTATTAACCAAGCAGCGCAGATGGCTGTCTTGACCGAGAGCATCGGCAGACAGGCAACGGCATGGAAAAAGACTGCACAGTAGCCAGAGTCATAATTCTCAAGGGTGTTATGAGTGAGCAATATCTTTCTTTATATGGGTCGCTCCCTTCATCTGACGATGGAGGAAAGAGTTCTTTAGAAGCGACAACTAATGAGTGGGATGCTGGAAATGCGTGGTACGTCAACGTCAACAACGGCAACGCGAACTACAACAACAAGGCCAACACGAACCTGGTGCGGGCGGTGGCAGCATATCAAGAGGATGTCTATAAGTCTCCAATTTCGTTTTTTCGGGCAGCTCTGTCTTGTGACAGGAACAAACGATCTTCTCTCGACTGCATAGAGTTCTCGATGAATTCTTCGGATAGTATTGTCAAGCTTTGGCGTGACTGTATCTCTTTTACTTATGAACCTTCCGCTTCGGATGTGTTCATTGTTCCTTATCCTGTTAAACGCGAGGTCTTTGGTGCTGCCTATTGCGACAGAATTGTTCATCATTGGCTGGCTGAACGTATAGAGCCTTTGTTGGAGGCTCGATTTGATAGACAGCAAAATGTTTCTAAAAATTGTCGCAAGGGATTCGGGTGCCTGAGCGCAGTACGCTCGCTTGCAGAGAAGATGCAAAATCTTTCTCATAACTTTGAGATTGATTTCGACATTATAAGACTGGACATTCAAGGCTTCTTTATGTCTATCGACAAAGACATTTTGTGGTGGATGTTTGAAGATCTGATTCTCACAGAATATCATGAAGCTGACCGTGATCTTTTGCTCTTCCTGCTTAAGAAGACTATATATGATGCTCCGCAGCATCATTTCATTCGCCGGTCTCCTCAAAAACTTTGGCGTGGCTTGCCAAATGACAAGTCGCTCATGTTTAATCCTCCAAACATTGGTGTGCCCATTGGCAAGCTCATTTCTCAACTGTCAGCCAATTTCTACATGTCTGTATTGGTCGACTATCTTCAAAATGATCTGAAGGTGGAATCTCTCGAGATGTTTATGGATGATTTCGTTATTCTCGACACTCTTGGTAGAGAACATGCTAGATGGCTTGTTGGAAAGATCAGGACTTTCCTCAAAGAGGTGCTGCATGTTAAACTGCACCCAAAGAAAATTTATATTCAACATTATAAGCATGGCGTGCTCTATGTTGGAGCAATGATCAAGCCCGGGCGTATCTATATTAGTAACAGAACCTTGGGTGCTGCTTTCCGTAGAATACGCGCATATAACCAACAGCTCTTAAACGGAGAAGGAGAGAATGTGGCAGAGGCTTTTGTGACTACTATGAACAGTTATTTGGGCCTGATGATTCATTACGACACTTACAACAAACGCAAAAAGTTGGTGTCGTTAATGGATAAAGGGTGGTATAAGTATGTTTATGTATTTGGTCATTTTCAAAAGTTAGTGTTGCGTAAACAGTTTAAGAGCAGCGAAAAAATTAAAAAACACATAAAACATGGAAAATTCAAACAGTTCTTCATGCCAGAACTCGAAGAAATGGGTGCCGATACAGCAGCTTCCAAACGGGGAGTGGCAGCTGTCGATAAAGATGGAGCACCTTGATTTTGAAGATCTGGCCCACCCCGTCATTATGTACCACAACGTTACTTATTTCCATCGTCCTACGCTTGAAGACATCAAGAGAACGTGTCTACACATTGCCATGGCTTATTTGGGTGAAGTGAACTATGGTCCCGACACGTTTGATTTCTCTCCCTATCTGGTCTATTGATTTGTGTCCATTCGACGTTTCTGAGGTTTGATTATTTTTGCATATCAACAAAAATTTGTAGATATGCGAAATATTAATCTTATTATTGTTCATTGCTCTGCTACACCTGAAGGACGAGATGTGTCTGTGGCAGACATTGACCGTTGGCATCGAGAGAGAGGGTTTGATGGCATCGGCTATCATTATGTTGTTTATATTGATGGTTCTGTTCATGAGGGAAGACCATTAAAAAAGGTGGGTGCCCATTGTAAGGGACATAATGCTCATTCTATAGGCATCTGCTATGTCGGTGGTGTGGACATCTACGGTAAGCCTAAAGATACAAGAACTTTAGCTCAAAAGGATGCTCTTGTTAATCTTCTGATGCGGCTGAAAAGACGCTTCCCTAAAGCTGTCATTCGTGGACACAGAGATTTTGCTGCAAAGGCGTGTCCGTCCTTTGACGCTACAAAAGAATATGCTGGAATATCTAATGCTTAAGGAGTATGGCACAGACAGGTTCTCAGGACCCACAATTGATGTCAGCGGAAGAGTTTAACCAGAAGGTTAAGTCATGGGGCGAGACTGTGCGCTCTCGCTCTATGGGCACACTCGTCGCAGAGACTAACGTCTATAGTGGTAATCTTCGTTCACGGCTGAAGGCGGCGACTAAGACTGAACGTGATGATGGTCTTGCACATGCCGTAGCGTTTAAGTTCGTACGCTATGGCGTGTTTGTCGCTTATGGTGTTGGTAATGGATATATCAGAAAAGATGGTAAGGTGGTGCGAGGTTCCCACAATCCGAATCGTATTGTGACTTCTGGCCCTATTAGGCGTAGACCAGTTGATTGGCTCGACAAAAATATTGAAACTCAAATCCAAGGCCTTGCTGATATCGCCGGCGATTATTATGGCGATAAAGCGGCAGAAAATGTGCTCGAGCAGATGAACAGGGTTACTATCATAAAAAAATAAAATGTGGGGACATGATGGATAGTCCCCACATTTTGTTTTATTTTTTTTGCCATGGCAAAGCTTTGGCATTGAATAGTTTATCACGGGTTTTTCCTGTGAACTCCCATTCATTGAGCCTGTTGAGAATGAGATCTTTTTTTAGCATCGTCTCTCTGAACTCCTTGCTGTTGATGTCCATGTTTTGTTCCTTTGGTACCCATCGCCCTTGTTTGAAAACCATGTCACGCTTCTTCATCTCCTTGCAGTATAGGTACCCATAGCCACATTTGGCAGCGTCTTTGAATTCTGGATACAAACTTGCAAGGGTGCTGTCTGCTCCGTCAATACTCTTTTTTGCACTCTTCGTAAGGAATATGATGGCGAACAGTGCAACTATAAACAATGCTTGTAATGGTGTCAGGTGGTACATAGTTGTAGCATTTGGTGTTATTGTTTTTATGTTGTAAAGGTAGCGATTTTTTTTGAATTATGCAAGTTTTTCGTCCTTTGTTTTATGCTCGTGATAAAGTATTTTTGCGAAAATAAAATTTGGATGATATGGCAAAAATATTTAATAGAACGGTTACTGTCAATATTGATGGATCGCAATTAAATAACACTGTTCCAGGAATACAAAAGAAAATTCGTGAGCTGACACGAGATGTTAAGAAGATGACTATTGGAACAGATGAGTATAACGACACAGTAAAGAAAATTTCAGCTCTTAACTCTATCCTGGCGGATCATAAACGTGCCATTCGTGGTGTTGCCGAAGAGACAAAAAGTCTCGGAGAGAAGATAGGTGCAGTAGCTGATTTCTTTAATAAGTGGTACTACTCTGTCCAAACTGCTCTCGATGCTTTCGGAGGTTTAACGACAAGTGCCCGCAATGCTGTAAACGCCTATGCTGAAATGGAAGAGGCAATGGCTGATGTGCGTAAATATACTGGGCAGACTTCTGAACAGGTGCATGAAATGAACGAGGATTTCAAAAAAATGGATACTCGTACGGCGCGTGCAGAGCTTAATGCTCTTGCTGGTTCTGCAGGACGTCTTGGCATAACAAACAAGGAGGTGATCGAGGAATTTGTCGATGGAGCAAATATGCTCAATGTGGCTCTTGGTGACGATCTCGGCGATAAAGCGGTCGAACAGGTTGGCAAGCTTGCGCATATGTTTGGTGAAGACGATAAGAAGGGCTTGCGCGGCGCAATGCTTGCAACAGGTTCTGCCGTGAATGAGTTGGCTCAGTCTTCTTCTGCTAATGCTGGCTATATCGTTAACTTTACAGCTGACCTCTCGGGTGTGGCCATTCAGGCTGGCATGACGCAGACGCAAATAATGGGCCTTGCATCTGCGCTTGACCAAAACATGCAGGAGGAAGCAACTGCTTCTACTGTGTTCTCACAGCTCATTACGAAGATGTACCAGGAACCTGCACGTTTTGCAGCGCTTGCAGGACAGGATGTTAAGAGCTTTACAAACCTTCTGAAAACAGATGCTAACGAGGCTCTTCTGAAATTCCTGTCAGCCATGCAGGCAACTGGAGGCTTCGATAAGATGGCTCCTATGTTTTCTGAAATGAAGCTTGAAGGCACACGAGCTGTCGGTGTGCTCTCTGCTGTTGCTTCACATCTTGACCAGGTGAGAGAGGCACAGCTGATAGCTAACGATGCTTATAATGATGGCACCAGTATTATCAAAGAGTATAATGTGCAAAACAATACTGTTCAGGCCAATATTGACAAGGCTAAAAAGCAATTCCTTGACCTCAGCATTGAACTTGGAGAGAAGCTGCTGCCTCTCGTGCAACATAGCATCACGGCAGGATCGCTTCTTGTCAGAACCATTCGGCTGCTTTATGGTGTTGGTGAATTCTTGGTTAAGCATGCTGCTGCTATAGCTGCTGTGTCAGCAGCTCTTTTGTTTTATAATGGCGTATTGAGCATTACTCTTATAAAGACAAAACTTTATAATGTGTATCTCGGTATTGCAATAGCTCTTGACACGAGCTGGAGGGCTTCTGTTAAACTTACGCGTGCGGCCTTGGTCGCCGTGCATGCAGTCTGGGCATTGGTTACTAAAGGTGTACAAGGCTATATTGTTGTAATGCGAGCAGCTAAATTGGCAAGTCTGACGAATCCTTGGGCGGCACTGGCTACGGTGTTGTCGGTTGTAGGCGTTGCCATATACTCTGCTGTTAAAGCATGGCAAGAGCACAAGAAGGCTGTGCATGATAACCTTCAGGAGGTTAAAGAGGCCAATGCCATCAAGCAGCAGCAAGCTGAAATTGACAAAAAGGTGGCAGATTCTCATGTTGAGGAGAAAACACGCATTGAACAGCTTAATAGAATTATACACTCAAATGCCTACTCGGTGAATGAAAGAAGGGCTGCAATAGTTGCTCTACAAGAGATCATCCCCTCTTATCATGCCAGCATTAGCAACGAGGGCAAATTGTATAACGAAAACATCGGGTCAGTAAAAGAGTATATCAAACAGCTTGACAGACTGGCCATGGCGCAAGCGATTAGCGAACAGAAGGTAAATATCGCTCGTCAAAGACTTGCTCTTAAACAGAAGGAGCAGCGCATACGCTATTCTATCAAAGCTGTTAATGCTGAGATTGAATCTAACCCAGAGTATTACAAAGAGTATTACAATTATAAAGAGGGTGGTCGCACTATGCGAGGTGTCAGTCACGCTCTCGCAGAAAAAGAGAGAGAACGTGGCGTGCATGAGCATAGACTTAAAGATAATCAGAGCCAACAGAAGATACTTCAAGCTCGTGAACGGGCTCTTGATAATATGGTCGAGAGTGACAAGGAGCTCAAAAGTGCTGTTGTTAGTCAAATTGTTAGAAATAATTCTAAGGACAACGCATCTGGCGTTGTCAAGCCTGGGCATTATGTGTCTCCAGAAGACGCAGATAAGGCTGCAGCAGCAAGGAGAAAGGAGGAGGTTGAAGCTGAGAAGAAAGTTAAAAAGGAGCTTGATGCGATAAGCACAGAGTATGAGAATAAACGCACAAAGGCTAAGGAAGCTTATCTGAAGGGAGACATCGCAACGCAAGAGGACTATAATCGCATAGTTGAAGATCTGCAACTTGAGGAGCTTAACAAGAAGCTTGAGGTTGCGGGACTTGAACCAAAGAAGCGTGCAGAGATTGAGAAGAAGATACTTGACTACAAGGTTAAGCTTTATGACCAGCTTAAAGAGATTGAACAGTCGTTTGGTGATACAGAGGCTGAGAAACTTGAACACGAGCTTGATAAGAACAAGCAGAAGTATGAGCAGGATCTTGCTCTGCTGAATAATCTTCATGACAAGAAGATCATTACTGAGCAGGTGTTCCAAGATGATCTTAAAAAGCTCAAAGAACGTTTTGATAAAGAAAATGAACAAGCGGAGAAAGAATCGGCAGAACGTACTATAGCAGAGGCTAAGAAAAAGTTCGAGAAGCTTCTTGAGGAGCAAAAAAAAGCTAAAATTAAAGAGGGTCTTCTTGAAAATATGAGTGATGCTGACAAGTTGAATGCTTGGAGAGATTTCCTTAAAGATTATATAGGCGAGTTGAGCTTGAGCAATGAACAAAGAGAAGCTCTGCAAGAAGAGATTAATGACACAGAGTCTGACATACAAGAGGAATCTCTAGAAAAACAACTGGATTTGATAAAAAAATATTGCGACATCTATGAAGAGGTGGTTGTGTCGACAAGTGAGCAGCTCGGTGAAACTTTAGGACAGCTGGTTCAAGGCCAGAAGGTGGATTTGAAAAATTTTTTGCGTGATCTGTTGCTTATTCAACTGGAAGCTTTAGAAAAGCTTGTTATGATGAAACAAAAGCAGGCTATTATTGAAGAGGTTGCAGAGCATGGCCTAAAAGGTATTATAAAGGCTGCTGGCAAGGTGGCGCTTATAAAAGGAGCATTCGCTGCTGCCAAAGGCTTTGTCCAAAGCTTCGATACTGGTGGCTTCACGCCAAACGGACCATGGAATAAGCCGCAAGGTGTTGTGCACAGCAACGAGTTTGTTGCCAACCGCTTTGCCACGGGCAACCCGCATGTCCTTCCTGTGCTTAACCTCATTGACGAGGCGCAGCGTACAGGCAGCGTCTCTCGTCTCACGTCTGATGACATCGCTGCTGTTATTCCATCGCCTCAAACTTTTCGCCATGGTTCGGCGGCTCAACAGTCACCAGCATTCTCGTCTTCCTATGTTGCTTCGCAACAAGAGGCTGTTCTGTTGAATGTCTTTTCGCGCGTAGTCAAGTCTCTTGATGCTATCAATGACCGGTTCTCGCAGCCTATCATCGCTGAGACTTATGCGACTGGACGGCATGGTACCATCGAGGCTGAAGAACTTGTAAATAAAATGAAGTCGAATGTTAGTAGAAGAAGAAAATGATAAAACTGTTAATTGATGGCCATGAGGCGCATCTTGCAGCTGATGTGTCTCTTGAAATATACGACCGTAATCCGTTCTTTACATCTGAAGGGCAGCACACGTTAGACATTGAGCTTTCTCTTTCTGATGCTCAAAACGCATGGCTCTTTTCTGCCATGCATCGTATAGATGTAAATTCGAGACCTAAAGATCGGCAAGCTGTTCTCTATTGTGAGTCTGGTGTGCTGATCAGTGGCACGGAGGTCATTCTGGAAATTTCGGATCGTACGGTCAAAATTCAAATAGTCGCAGGAAATTCAGAATTCAATTACGTCACGGGCAAAGACAAGTTGCTCTCGTCTCTCGATCTCGGAGAGGTCACATCACTCACTGCTGGCATGGCTGTCGCTTCTATGCGTGGCTCATACCCAGAGTGGGATTATGTGTGTGCTCCTGTGTGCGCTAATGCGCAATTGTACGGTGGTGGACTCACTGTCCTAAAAGATTCGTCTACTATTTTTAACCAAGTGACTGAGCGCAAGACGGCTTCGACAATATTTCTCAAAGAAGGCACTACTTTGTGTCCGCAGCCTTATCTGGCTGCTATTGTTCGTAAGGTTTTGACAGCTCTTGGTTATGAGCTCAAGACGGATGCTATTGGAGGCAATGAGGAGCTTAAGAAGCTGATCATAGTGCATGGACATAAAACAACAAAGTTCGCAGAAATGGTCGAAGATTGGACGGTTAGTGAATTTCTTACTCAGGTAGAAAATATTTGTGCTGTCTTTTTTGTCGTTGACCAAAACACAAAAGTGGTGGAGATCCTGCGATCTGTAGATTATTACAAATCTGCTGAGATTGAATATGTCTCTGAAGAGGATGTTGTGGGGGATATTGAGAAAAAGTATGATCAAGATCCTCCGGAGGATATTACATATCACAATGTCTCCTACAAGTTCCCTTCTACTGATATTTACAAGTATTATGCTGTAGATTCGGAACTGATGAAAAAGATTGAGGTGGTGAGATGTCCGATAGTCATGCCAAAATATTCTTGGCAGACATTTAACATGTATAATGTATGGGTGCAGATTATTGGCGGAACAAACTTTACAACAGACCATGATATCCCTAAGGCTGTGACCGATGCCTATGACAAGCTCTTGGCTTACTATGATACTGGTATTGCAGGACCGGGCTTTCCTGTAGTTCTTCGCTCCATTGACCCTTACAATATTAATCTTGCAATGATTAATCAGTTCGGACCTCGCATTGATCCTGGCAGTGACAGTTCCATGGAGCTGAAGCTGATTCCTGCGGAGCTCGTTTGGACAAGACTTGAGAATAAGTTTCAATATCCATTGCCGGTCATCGAGAATGGTGACGGTGATGTAGGCACAAGCGAAGAAGAAAAGGTGCAGGGGTTGAATGACAGAATTGTTAATGGAGAGAATGAGAAGTCTACGAGTGACACAATGACGATAGCGTTCTATCTTGGTCTACAACCAAATCTTGTGTCGGATGCTGATGATAATTTCGTCTCGCCGTTAACGGTCAACAGCAGTGTGATGATACGCAATATAAGGCGCATCAACACAGCTGCAGACACGTTTTGGACTAATCAGAGTGTCGTGACACTCGCTCTTGGCGGCAACTATGATCTTTCTATCAACTCCGAGAATGGAATGTACAACACCTATTGGAAAGGCTCTCTCGATGTAGACCTTACGACTGAATTTTGTATTAAATTCCGTTCGGTGCAGCGTAGAGATGTACGTCATTTTTTCTGCATCAGCAATAAAAAGTTCTATTGCCAGCAACTGAAACGCAATGTAGTGAATGGCAGACTGTCGGATGTTGTCGAGGGTACCTTCTATCTCTGTGATACAGACACTCAGAACTCGTCCTCGTAGTGGGTTAGAGCTTTGTTGGCTGTTTTCATGTCTTGAGGCACATAGATGTTTGTTATCTGTATGCTTGAATGACGTGCCTGGTCGCGAACGGATACTGAATCTATGTTGTTACGAAGCATGTTGGTGATACCGGTGTCTTTGAGCGAGTAGAATTTGTAGCGTTCGTGAAAGCCGAGAGCCTTGCGGACATAGTGGTGCCAGAAGTCGCGAAATGATTTCTCGCTACGATATTCTTGCCCGGGAGCGAAATTTCTGCTGAAGAGATAGTAGCTGCCTGGGTAAGAAAAAATGTCTAGGTCGATCATCAAATGTATTACCTTCTGCGGCAGCGTAACAACAGCATCGTTGTGGTTCTTCGCGTTCTGACCGCTCACGCTTATCGTCTGCTGCTTGATTCGGATGTCTTCAATCTTTATGCATGACATCTCATGTGGGCGTAGGAACGTATAATATAATATGTAACAGGCCAACAGATAATGCTTGTTGTTCTTTTCTAAGTAGCCTCTTAGTCTCTTCAGGTCTGAAGAGGACAGGGTATCTCGGTTCTTTCGTATGTTACGAGACAGCGAGGCGTAACCCTCTGTCGGATCTTTGGGAACGTAAGAACGATTGATGAGGTATTTTGAAAAGGTCTTCAGCCAAGACAAGTAATTGTTCCTCGTCTGAAGTGTGTTGTTACGGTCTACAAATACATAATCCAAAAAGCGGCCGACGGTCTTACGGTCAAATTGATACGCATAATGTATTTGGTCTCTTGACCATTCTTTCAGAATCTTTAGGTAGCTCATATAGCTGGCCAATGTTTCTGCTCTAAAGCCGTTCTCGTTTGACATCTTGATGATGTAAGCCTCGTATTTGCTGCAAACCTCCTCCCAAAGTGTGTATTCGGCAGGATGCTCTGCTTCCACCCATGGATTCCAACCATCGAGGAGCTTTTCTGTGATGCGTTGAATCATCCATTGAGCCTTCGCTTTTTGCAATCGCTTGCTCTTGATGTGGTCGAGCATGATGCGCTTACGGCGCATCTTGCCTGTTGTGGGGCAAAATGCCGTGAATGAGATGTAACACTCGGAGCCTGTGTGAAAGATTGGAGGGGTCCAGCCTTTCAACTCGTTAAATTCTGTACTTTTGGAAAACATTTTTTTTGTCCTCTACATTTTTTAGATGTCGAGGACTACGATTAAACATAATATTTTGCGCATTTTAAAACCGTTCCGAATTTCTTCCGACCATTTTTAAAGCGACAAGGGTTAAAACGCTGTAAACCAACGTTTTAACCCCCGAATTGTCGGGATGAGGCGACTCGAACGCCCGACCCCTACGTCCCGAACGTAGTGCGCTACCAACTGCGCTACATCCCGATAAAATGCTTTATCTCTCAAAAGCGATTGCAAAGTTACCATTTTTTATTGGAATAAAAAAATTTTTGAAGAAAAATGTAAGAAAATTTGCAAGAATGAAAAAATAGTGCTAACTTTGCACCCGCAAACAAGCAAGATGGTGCCATAGCTCAGTTGGTAGAGCAAAGGACTGAAAATCCTTGTGTCCCCGGTTCGATTCCTGGTGGTACCACTCCTCCTTTCATTAATGCCGCAAGGTCTCTTCGGAGTCGGGCGGCTTTTTTATGCTCTTTATTTAAGGCGGTTTATCCACAATGTTGTGCATAACTTGTTTTATGTTGTTGATAATGGATTCTACTTTTGTTAATAAAGAAGCGTTCTTTTGTTGATGAAATGGCGGTTTGTTGTTAATTACGTTGTTTTGTGCTGTTAACAATATCCTTTTATCTTGTTGATAAACTTGCCGTTTAGTGTTGATAACTTGCTAACTGCTTGTTGTTGATGTCCTTATGACTCGTGTTGATAGGCGTTTTATGCACATAACGCCATCAAGTTATCCACAAGTTATCCACTCTTTCTTAGTGTTTTTCCACAATAATCTTGAGGTTACAATATTTTCAGTTGATATTAATCAATTGGTTATCATGCTGAAACAACGTTGTTAACATATAGTTGTTGTTTTCTTGTCTTTTCCTTGTCTTCTCATGATTCTGTTTATCCACATTTTTTTGCTTCTGCGCTCTCTTCTTGTGCGTAAATAATAAATCTACTGTTGAAGATTTTCGTGCTGTTACAGGCTTTTAAAATGGCGCGTATGTGGATAACAGATAATGGAAGACAGAGGTAGGTGAGGCTTGATGAAAGGGAAAGTGAATGAATTAAAGAAAAGATTGAAGAGAGAAAAGATAAAATAAGGGTAGGTTAGGAGAAAGGAAAAGAAGAACGGGAAAGGAAAAAGGAATAGGAGAAAAGGAAAGGTGAAATGGGGAGAAGGAAAGGAAGATGAGAAAGGAATATGAGAAAGGGAAAAGATGAAAGGGTAGAGGTGAAAGAAGCCAGGTGTGATGAAAAGGGACAGGACAAAGAATAGATAGGAAGGAAAGCTTGAAGATGAAAGATTGTATAGTAAAGAAAAAAGTTAGAAAAGGAAACACACGAAAGTAAAAACACAAAAGGAAAAGCACAAAAGGAAACACACAAAAGGTAAAACATAAACGAAAAAGCCACAAAGGAAAAAACAATCCTTCGTGGCTTTTATTATTTGTGCCTATTTTTATAAAAATCTAAATCTCTAAAACTCGTTAGAGGTTTAAGTCTTTACAGAAACATGGTGGCAGTTGCTTTTTATTACTCAGCAGCAAGAGTGAAGCGCTTGTAAGCAACGATCTTCAGATCCTTGCTCTCCTTCTTCAGGTAGTCAGCAACGCTCTGCTTGTCGCCGTCGCCGAACTGGAACTCCTGGCAAACGAGGCAGTTCTCCTTCAAGAACTTGCCAACACGACCCTTAGCGATGTTCTGGATCATGTTCTCGTTGAGGTTGGCAGCCTTCTCTGCAGAAACGGTAGCCTTGATTTCGCGGAACTTGGCAACGTCCTCAGCTGTAATCCAGCCCTTGCCCTGATTAGACTCGATGTGGTCCTCAGAGTCGAAGTGGTTGGGGTTGAGGCCAGCCTTCTTAACGGCGTTCTCAACAGCCTTCTCGATCTGTTCTTCCTTGGTCTTCTCAACAGCAACCTTGTACTCCTCTTCCTTCACCGACTCAGGAACTGACTCCTCGTCAAGGGCGATAGGCTTCATGGCAGCAACCTGCATGGCAATCTTGTGACCAGCCTCAGCGTTGTTCTCGTTGAGCTGAACCATGGTGCAGAGAGTGTGCTTGTTCATGTGGTCGTAAACCTCGATGTTCTCACCCTCGAGCACGTTGTAGCCGTCAAGCTCCATCTTCTCGCCGGTGATACCTGAGCGCTGTGTAACAGCAGCCTGAACGTCGCTCTCGCCGAGCTTCAGAGCCTTAACCTCGTCAAGAGTCTGAGCCTTTGCAGCGATGGCAGCGTCAAGGATGTCGCTTGTCAGCTGAATGAAATCGGCACCGTTGGCAACGAAGTCGGTCTCACACTTCAGGGCGATCATGGCAGCAAAGCCATTAACGTTCTTAACGAGCACGCAACCGTTAGAGGTCTCGCGGTCTGAACGCTTAGCAGCAATAGCGAGTCCACGCTCACGGAGCAACTCCTTAGCCTTGTCGAAATCGCCTTCAGCCTCGGTCAGAGCCTTCTTCACGTCAGCCAAACCAGCACCGGTCATAGTGCGAAGTTTCTTGATATCTTCAATTGAAACAGCCATATGTTGTTTTATTGTTTTAACGGTGCGGACACGCTGTTATGGTGTGTCCGCACCATGATTGTCTTGTTATGATTTATTTGTTTTTTTTTGCTAAACCCTTTTCGGGGTTCTTTTTGCTTTAAAGGATCGTTGTGTGGTGTCCTTATAGCTTACTCAGCTGCGGGAGCCTCTGTAGCCTCAGCCTTGGGAGCCTCTTCCTTGCGAGCCTTGCGAACGCGCTTCTTGTCAGCACCCTCGTTCTGCTCAGCAGCAGCCTTCTCGTCAGCCTTCTCTACCTTGCGCTCCTCTACGCCCTCTGCGATAGCAGCGCAGCAAGCTGTCAGGATAGCGTCTACAGAATCCTTAGCGTCATCGTTAGCGGGGATGATGTAGTCGATGTTCTTGGGGTCAGAGTTGGTGTCGACGATAGCAAAAACGGGGATACCCAGACGGTTAGCCTCCTTCACAGCGATGTTCTCCTTCATCACGTCAACAACGAAGAGAGCGCTCGGCAGACGGGTCAGGTCAGCGATAGAGCCGAGGTTCTTCTCGAGCTTTGCACGCTGGCGTGTAATCTGCAGGAGCTCACGCTTAGAAAGGTTAGAGAATGTACCGTCGTTCATCAGTTTGTCGATGTTCGCCATTTTCTTCACAGCCTTGCGGATGGTGGGGAAGTTGGTGAGCATACCGCCCGGCCAACGCTCGATAACGTAAGGCATGTTTACGCTTGCTGCCTTCTCAGCAACAACGTCCTTAGCTTGTTTTTTAGTAGCGACGAACAGCACCTTCTTGCCCTGCTTAGCGATCTGCTTGAGAGCCTCTGCAGCCTCGTCAACCTTGGCTACGGTTTTGTTCAAATCGATGATATGGATACCATTGCGCTCCATGAAGATGTAAGGAGCCATTGCGGGATTCCACTTGCGACGGAGGTGGCCAAAGTGGCAACCTGCCTGGAGTAACTGGTCAAAATTTGTTCTTGACATTTTTGTTTTTTGCTTTAAATTGTTTACTTTCCTTTTAGTTTTTCTCGAACCAGCCCACAAGTAACGAGTTTTGAATTTTGAATTTTGAGTTTTGAATTGTCGGCTACGCCGATTTTGAATTTTTCAATTTTGAATTATTCTTTTTTTCTTGAGATATTTTCTTGATTCGAAAATCAAATAATCTTAATCAGATAATCTTATTTAGAAAATCTTGATTCGAAAATCTCAATTCAAAAATCTTAACTCAAAACCTTAATTCAAAATTCCTAATTCAAAAATCAATTTTCGGTCTTGCGAGTTTGGATGCTAAACTTTGGGGTTGGTTAAGCCACGCATATATAATAAGGTGCCTCAACCACTCTCCAAATATTAACGCTTGCTGAACTGGAAGCGACGACGAGCCTTGGGCTGACCTGGCTTCTTACGCTCAACGGCACGAGAGTCGCGAGTGAGGAATCCGTGGTCTTTCAGGGCCTTCTTGTCCTCGGCGTTGATCTTCACCAGTGCGCGTGCGATAGCGAGACGCAGAGCCTGGCTCTGGCCTGTGAAGCCACCGCCATCGAGGTTAGCCTTGATGTCGTACTTCTCTGTTGCCTCAAGAGCCAACAGAGGCTGCTTTACAACATACTGCAGGATTGCAGAAGGGAAATACTTAGAGAGTTCTACCTTATTAATAGTGATCTTGCCGGTGCCTTCTGTAACATAAACACGAGCTACAGCGCTTTTGCGGCGACCTATTGCATTAATCATTTCCATTTTCTACCTTATCTTATTTATACTGGTTAATATCTATTGCCTTGGGCTTCTGTGCCTCGTGCTTGTGCTCTGTGCCCTCATAAACATAGAGGTTGTCCATCAGGCTACGGCCTAAAGGACCCTTGGGGAGCATACCCTTAACGGCGTGACGGATGATCTTGTCGATACCGCCCTCGCGCTTGCGCAGCTCTGCGGGAGTGTTGAAGCGCTGGCCACCAGGATAACCAGTATAACGTGTGTAGACCTTGTCAGTCTCTTTCTTGCCAGAGAAGACAACCTTGTCGGCGTTGATGATGATGACGTTGTCGCCACAGTCTACATGAGGAGTGAATGTGGGCTTGTACTTTCCGCGAAGCAGCTTGGCTACTTTAGAGCAGAGGCGGCCTACAATCTGGTCGCTGGCATCAACCACGACCCACTCTTTCTTGGCTGTTTCCTTGTTTACGGAAATAGTCTTGTAACTTAAAGTGTTCATTTTAAAATTTAAATTTTACTACTAAAAAACATTATTATTTTACTTTGTGCAAGCGATTCACTAACCATGGCTCTCGGCCAAAAGAGTCACTATTAACACACCAGCACAGGGGGCTCTAAGTGTGCCCCCGAAATAATCGGTCTGCAAAATTACACATTATATCTTATATCAGCAAGTTATGAGCGCATGAGACCATTTGATTTAAAAACATTTAACTTTTTTTAAGTCAACTCGTCAGCTCATCAACTCATCAACTCGTCAACTGTTTATCTATACCTCTCCGTCCTTTCATCCTCTATCACGCCGCTCCAGTTTAGACCGAAGGCAAAATCGTAGACGTTGTTGTCGGCATCGCGATAGGGCGTAATGTCGCGCGGTCGGTCTTCGCAGTGTTCCTCCACGGCCTTCATGTCCTTCGGCAACTGGAAGGGTAGGAGAGCCGAAGGCTCATGTTGCCCTGCTATGATGTCCATAAACGCTTGAGCCTGAACGTCGAAGCCGATGAGCACAGCATCGGCCAGCGGCTCAATCTCCGTCAGCACCGCCGGGTTAAGCATGTTCACCACCACCACGAGCTTCTTCTTGGGTCCTATGGCCCGTCGTGTCTCCTGCACCAGCGTCATGTCGCAGCGGTTTATGGTGTGCGTCTTCTTGTTGCGGTAGCTGCGGTCGGTGAAGCTTTCGAACGGGTCGCCGCCCGCAATGCTGTGAGGCCGTGCGTGTGTGGCTGTGTAGTCGTCATATTGCAGCGAGATAGGGATATATCCGTTTCCTCCCTGTTTCAGGTCCTCGGCATCGTAGCCCATGAGCCAGCTATGTGGCGACTCAATGAACACCACCGCCACATCAGCCTCTTCGGGCTTGTCGGTATGTCTGAAATAGCGGTCCAGCACATGCTCGGGCACGGGGTCATAGATGCGCTCTGGGATGATCTGTCTCCAATAGTTGGGTCCTTCGGGTGAGCGGCGTTTGGGTATGTAGAGCACCGGGTCCTTGTCGTCGTGCGCGTCATTTCCCTTCAACGGCAACAGGTGGTCATGGTTCTTAAGCATCACGATGCTACGCAGCTGCTGCCCATAGCCCTTGGCCATAAACTCGGGGCAGCACACGGTGCGCTCAGTCTCATCTATGTCGATGTAAGGGTTCTCAAACAGTCCCACGCGGAAGATGTTGAGCAGCAGCCTGTATGCAGACCTCTCAAAGCGCTCGCGCATCCATTGCTCGCCGTGCTCCTCCACGCCCATGCGGTACGCCTCAAGCACAGGCGCTTTCTTGTCGTTGCCTCCAAACTGGTCCACGCCGGCCATGAGAGCCTTATAGTGGCGTTGCGCTTCGGTCATGCCCTCCACGCCCCACGGCTTGCCTGAGTGTGTGCCGGGGTGCACCTCGTCGTGCGTGATGAGCCAGTCGGTACACACCACGCCGTCGTAGCCCGCCTCTTCGCGCAGCTGTCGTGTTATGATGTCGCGGTTAAAGCCGTTAGCCACGTTCTCGCTCGTCTGGTCGTAAGATATGGTGTAATAGGGCATTACGGCAGAACATGCTCCCGTCTTGCCGTTGAGCTTGAAGGCGCCGTGCGTGAACGCATACTTGTGCTGCTCGAAGCATCCGCCGGGATAGACCGCAAACTTTCCGTTGCCGTAGTGGGCGTCACGTCCTCCCTCTCCGCTACCTCCCCCGGGCCAGTGTTTCGCCATGGTGTTGACGCTGTCTCTGCTCCATGCGCCTCGGTCGGGCGACTGAAATCCGTCGGCATACGCCCTCGTCATGTCTGCCACGAGGCGAGGCTCACATCCGAAGGTGCTGCTAAACCTGTACCATCGCGGGTCGGTGCCGAGGTCGGCTTGTGGCGACAGGGCTGTGGTGATGCCTTGCAAACGATATTCGCGTGCCGCTGTGCGTCCGAACTCCTCCACGAGGTCAGGGTCAAACGTGGCGGCGAGGCCCAGCAGTCCGCTCCACTGCGATATCTTGCCCCCTGCTCCCGCCGCAAACTCGGCATCGGCGGTAGCCGAATGTCGTGGGTCCGACGAGTTGTTGGCCGGAATGCCGTGTGTGCGTCCTTCCACAAACGCCTGCACGTTGTTGCTCCATCGTGCCGCCGTCGTCGGGCTCTCCACCTTTCCCACGAGCACATGTCTTACGTTGTCGCGCGAGAGAAACTCTTTCTGCAGGTCGCTCAGGTCATAGGTCTTCTTCCCGCTCTCAGCAAAGGGCTTGCCGTCATAGGTGTCGTTGGGCATGGGCAGCCAGTTTTGCGGACTGTACAGCATCAGTCCTGCAATCTCCTCAATGGTCAGTCGCGAGGCGAGGTCGCGTGCGCGTTCCTCGGCTGTCAGTCGCCAGTCTTCGTAAGGCACCAGCTCCCCCGTGCCAAGAAAATCCTTGAACGGCAGGCCGTCCACCTCAATGATCTTTACCCCCGACAGAGGTGAGAATCCCAGCACCGTTTGTCCGTCCACCTTCACCAGCGTGTAGACGCCCTTCGGCTCAGTTGTTATCTTTGCCATCTTTTTTCGCTTCTAATTGTCTGTTAAACGTTTGAATGGTTAATCTCAGAAATAGATTGTCTTTTTTTTTGCAAAGGCAAGCCACGTCATGCATGCTTGCTTTTACAGTGGGCAAAAGTAACAAAAATCGTAGAATGAGAACAATCATTATGTGCTTTTTTTCTTTGCATTCAGAAATTTGGCTGACAAAGCAAAGGCAAAGGCTTTTCTTAAGAGCAAAACCAATCTTAAGCTGTAAAAAACAAAAAACGGGCACCCCACCGGGTGCCCGTGCTACCGAATCAATATTAAGAAATTGTTGATAGGGACGAATCTCATTTAGTAAGGAATTTATCAACTTCGGCAGCAGCTTTTCTTCCGCTTGCCATGGCGCGTACCACCAGCGAGGCGCCGTTGGCAGCATCGCCAGCCACGAACACGTTGTCCGCAAACTGTGGCTGTTCGGGCTTAAGAAATCCCATTGCCAGCAGCACCATGTCGGCCTTTATGACCTCAGGCTTGCCTTTCTCGACCATGAGCGGTCTGCCCCCTTCAGGGTTCGGCTTCCAGTCGATCTCCTGCACGCGCACGCCCGTCAGCTTTCCGTCCTTTCCGATAAACTCGAGCGAGTTGATGTTCCAACGGCGTGTGCATCCTTCCTCGTGGCTCGATGTCGTCTTGAGCGTTCGTGGCCAGTTGGGCCATGGGTTCTTCGGGTCCTCAGGTCCCACGGGCGGCTTCGGCATGATCTCTATCTGCGTCACCGACTTGCATCCCTGTCTGTGCGCCGTGCCTATGCAGTCGCTGCCCGTGTCGCCACCGCCGATGACGAGCACGTCCTTGCCCCTGGCGTTGACCAGCTGGTCCTTCTTAAACTCCATTCCTGCCAGCACGCGGTTCTGCTGCGACAGCATCTCGAGAGCCAAATAAACGCCCTTGAGGTCGCGTCCCGGAATCTTCAGGTCGCGGGCTGTCGGTGTGCCTGTTGCCACGACGTAAGCGTCGTAGCCCTCGGGCAGATGTGTCACATCAATGTCCTTGCCATATTCGAACACAATGCCCTCCTGCTCCAATATGTTTATGCGTCGGTCGATGACCTGCTTGTTAAGCTTGAAGTTAGGAATGCCGTAGCGCAGCAGTCCACCTGCCGCCTCGTTCTTGTCATACACCGTCACGCTGTAGCCCTTGAGGTTCAGGCGGTTTGCAGCCACCAGACCCGCAGGTCCTGCACCGATGACCGCCACCTTCTTTCCGTTGCGTTCGGGGTGGTTTATGTGTATAAAATCTTCAGCGAAGGCATGCTCCGTTATGGCAGCCTCGTCCTCGCGGTTTGTTGTCGGCTCATGCTCCATGAGGTTGAGCACGCACGCCTTCTCGCAGAGCGCCGGACAGATACGTCCTGTAAACTCGGGGAAGTCGTTTGTCGCGTTCAGCAGACGGTATGCCAGCTCCCAGTCGCCTTTAAACAGGGCGTCGTTCCACTCTGGCGGCTTGTTGCCCAGCGGGCATGCCCAGTGGCAGAACGGCACGCCACAGTCCATGCAGCGCGATGCTTGTTGGCGACGGTCATTGCTGTTCAGGGTCTGCTCCACTTCGCCAAAGTCGTGGATGCGGTCATGTATTGGTCGATACCCCGCCTCTTTGCGCGGGATAGTTAGAAATGCTTTTGGATTGCCCATAATTCGAATTCTGAATTTTGATTTTTGAATTTTGAATTGTTGCGGCTTTGCCGCAATTTTGAGTTTTGAGTTTTGAATTTTGAATTTTGAATTGTTGCGGCTTTGCCGCAATTTCGAATTTTTGAATTTTGATTTTTGAATCGTTGTGCAGCGCACTTTTGAATTATTGTGCAGCGCAATTTTGAATTTTTGAATTTTGAATTTTTGAATCGTTCACATTGATTTTTTATCAACATGAAGCTCGGAACATTAATCTCGAAAATCGAAAATCAAAATTCATAATTCAACATTGCGGCAAAGCCGCAACAATTCAAAATTCAAAAATCAAAAATCAAAATTTGAAATTGCGGCAAAGCCGCAACAATTCAAAACTCAAAATTCAAAACTCAAAACTCAATAATCTCTCTGCATGTCAGCTATCTTCTGTTGTAGCTTCTTGACCTGCTCCTCTTGCAGCACACGCTTATACTCGATGGGCACCACCTGTATGAAGTCTTCCACATAGCGGTTCCAGTCGTCGAGCATGGTGCGTGCCAGCTTAGAGCCCGTGTAGAGATAATGTTGGCGTATGAGCTCGTGCAGCTCCTTGCGGTAACTGCTGTCATCCACCAGATTGATCTCCACCATGTCCATGTTGCAGAAATAGTCGAAGTTATGGTTCTTGTCCCAGACGTAAGCCACACCTCCCGACATGCCGGCAGCGAAGTTGCGTCCCGTCTCTCCGAGCACCACCACACGTCCGCCAGTCATATACTCGCAGCAGTGGTCGCCTGCGCCCTCGATGACCGCAATGGCTCCCGAGTTGCGCACGCCGAAACGTTCGCCCACCTTACCGTTGACATACAGCTCACCGCCCGTAGCGCCGTAGAGTCCGGTGTTTCCGGCGATGATATTGTCCTCGGCAGCAAAGTTGGAGCGTATGGGAGGCAGAATGCTTACACGTCCTCCTGAGAGGCCCTTGGCAAAGTAGTCGTTACACTCGCCCTCCAGCTTGAAGTCGACACCGTGTGTCAGGAACGCACCGAAGCTCTGTCCTGCCGAGCCCTTAAACTTGACGTTCACCGTCTTGTCGGGCAGTCCGGCGTTGCCATATTTCTCGGCAATCATGCCGCTGAGCATGGCACCCACCGCGCGGTCGGTGTTCTTGATGGCAAAGTCGAGGTTCACCTCCTCGCCGTCTGTTATTGCGCGTTGCGCACCCCTTATGAGCTGCTGGTCGAGCACGTCGTTGAGGTCGTGCTTCTGCTCCTTTGTGTGGTAGAGCGTGGTGTCGCCCTGCTCCTTGAAGAGCAAGCGTGAGAAGTCGAGCGCCGCTGCCTTTGTGCCGCCCTGCTCGTGACGAGGCACGATCAGCTCTGTGTGGCCCACGATCTCGTTGAGCGAGCGTGCGCCCATCTGAGCCAGATACTCGCGCACCTCTTGAGCGAGGAACGTGAAATAGTTGATTACATACTTATAATGTCCGCGGAAGTGGGCACGGAGCTTTGGATCCTGTGTGGCCACACCCATGGGACAGGTGTTGAGGTTACATTTGCGCATCATCACGCATCCGAGCACAATGAGAGGAGCCGTACCGAACGAGAACTCCTCGGCACCGAGCAGCGCCATCATAATGACGTCGCGGCCCGTCTTCAGCTGTCCGTCGACCTGCAGGCGCACCTGTCCGCGCAGCCCGTTCTTCACCAGCGTCTGCTGAGTTTCGCTCAGACCAATCTCGGGTGAGATGCCGGCGAAGCGCATGCTCGATGCCGGCGAAGCGCCTGTGCCGCCCTCGGCGCCCGATATGACGATGAGGTCGCCCTTGGCCTTTGCCACGCCGGCAGCGATGGTTCCCACGCCGCTCTCAGCCACGAGCTTCACGCTTATGGCCGCCTTCGGGTTCACGTTCTTGAGGTCGAAGATGAGCTGTGCCAGGTCCTCGATAGAGTAGATGTCGTGGTGAGGTGGAGGCGAGATGAGCGAGATGCCGGGAATAGAGTGGCGTGTCTTCGCGATGATCTCGTTGACCTTGAATCCCGGCAGCTGACCGCCCTCGCCGGGCTTTGCTCCCTGTGCCACCTTGATCTGAATTTCCTCGGCGTTGACCAGATATTCTGTTGTCACGCCGAATCGTCCCGATGCCACCTGCTTTGTCTTGCTCGACAGCGAGATGCCGTCGATGGTAGAGTGGAAGCGCTCGCTGTCCTCTCCTCCCTCTCCCGTGTTGCTTCGTGCTCCGAGCTTGTTCATGGCCAGCGCCAGCGCCTCGTGTGCCTCCTTTGAGAGCGCACCGAACGACATGGCACCCGTCACGAAGTGTTTCACGATGCTCTCCACCGGCTCCACCTCGTTGATGTCGATGGGTGAGCGGCGGAAGTCGAAGAAGTCGCGCAGGAAGATTGGCTCCTCCTTCTCGTCTGCAAGCTTCGAGAACTCCTTGAACTTGTCATAGTTTCCTGTGCGTGTTGCCAGTTGCAGCTTGGCAATGGTCTCAGGGTTCCATGCGTGCTGTATGCCGTCTCGACGCCAGTGGAACTGTCCGTTGTTGGGCAGGAAGTCGGTGTTTATCTCCTTCTCAAACGCCTTGTTGTGCAGGGCGATGGCATCGCGTGCTATTGTAGCCAGGCCGATGCCTCCCACGGTTGATATTTCTGTTCCGAAATACGTCTTCAGCAGACTCTCGCTCAGACCGATGCTTTCAAAGATCTTTGCGCCGCGATAAGAGCGTATGGTCGAGATGCCCATCTTGGCCATGATCTTGAACAGGCCCTTCTTCACGGCCTTTATATAGTTGGCCTCGGCGGTCTCATAGTTTTCCTGTATCTTGCCCTTCTTCACGAGGTCGTCAAGTATGGCGTAGGTGAGATATGGGCAGAGGGCCGATGCGCCGTAGCCCAAGAGCAGGGCGGCGTGCATGACCTCTCTTATCTCGCCGCTCTCCACGATAAGTGCTGTCTGCACACGCTTGCCCACAGAGATGAGGTAGTGGTGCACGGCGCTCACGGCGAGCAGCGACGGTATGGCTGCGTGGTCGGCATCGATGTCGCGGTCGGAGAGAATGATGTAGTTGTAGCCGTCGTCGACGCTGCGCTCAGCCTGCTTGCACAGTTCGTCGAGTGCCTCGCGCAGACCGTCCTCGCCCTTGCTGCACTCGAATATTATAGGCAGCTTCACGGTGTTGAAGCCCTTGTATCTGATGTTGCACAAGATGTCGAGCTGCGTGTTTGTGAGGATGGGGTGTGGCAGACGCACCATCTTGCAGTTGGTCTCGTCGGGTGTCAGTATGCCAGTTCCCACGCGCCCGATATATTCGCTCAGCGACATCACGAGGTTCTCCCTTATCGAGTCGATGGCTGGGTTCGTGACCTGAGCAAACTGCTGGCGGAAATAGTTGAAGAAGATCTGTGGCTTGTCAGAGAGCACCGCCAGCGGCGTGTCGTTACCCATCGACGCTGTGGGCTCCTGTCCCTTTGTCGACATGGGCACGATTGTTCCGTCCACGTCCTCCTCGCCGAAACCGAACTCTATCTCGTGGCGTATGAGGTCGGGCACGCTGTTGTCGACCTTGCGTCCCGAGTGTAGCTTCTCCAGCTGTATGCGGTTTGTCGACAGCCACTGGCGGTAGGGGTGAGCCTTAGCCAGGCGGTCTTTTATCTCGCCGTCATAATAGATTTTTCCTTCCTGTGTGTCGATGAGCAGAATTTTTCCCGGCTGCAGACGTCCCTTCTCGGCAATCTCGGTCGGGTCAAAATCCATCACGCCCACCTCCGATGCCACCACCATGGTGTCGTTCTTCGTTATGGTGTAGCGTGCCGGGCGCAGACCGTTACGGTCGAGCAGACCGCCGGCGAAGCGTCCGTCGCTGAAGAGCAGGGCGGCGGGACCGTCCCACGGCTCCATCAGGATAGAGTGATACTCGTAGAAGGCCTTCAGGTCTTCGGGTATGGGGTTCTTGTCGTTGAAGCTCTCTGGCACCATCACCGCCATGGCGTGTGGCAGCGACAGGCCGCTCATCACGAAAAACTCGAACACGTTGTCCAGCGATGCCGAGTCGCTCATGCCCGGCTGTATGATGGGTGAGATGTCGCGTATGTCGCCTAACGTCTCGCTCGACAGCACGCTCTCTCTTGCCTTCATCCATGATCGGTTGCCGCGTATGGTGTTTATCTCGCCGTTGTGTGCCAGGAGGCGGAACGGCTGCGCGAGGCTCCATGTGGGGAAGGTGTTTGTTGAGAAACGCGAGTGGACGAGAGCCAGACCCGACGTGAAGTAGTTGTTGGTGAGGTCAGGAAAATACTGGCGCACCTGCATGCTTGAGAGCATGCCTTTATAGATGATGTTCTTGCTCGAAAGTGAGCAGACATAGAAATCGGAATCGTTGACGCGGCGCTCGATCTTCTTCCTTATTATATATAAGGTGCGCTCAAAGGTTGCGAGCTTGTCGTCGGTCACGCCTGTTATGAACACCTGTTTTATGTCGGGCTCGGTGCTCAGCGCGGCTTCGCCCAGGCACGACGGGTTTGTCGGCACGTTGCGCAGGTGCATGAGCTGCAGGCCTTCGCGCTCGATCTCTTCGATCATGATGCTCAGGATGGCCTGCTGGCGCACGGGGTCTTTGGGCAGGAACACCAGTCCGGTGCCATACTTGCCCTTCTCTGGCACAGGAATGCCCTGAAGCAGAATAAACTCGTGAGGTATCTGCAACATGATGCCTGCGCCGTCGCCTGTTCGTCCGTCAGCGCCCTCGGCGCCTCTGTGGCGCATGTTTTCGAGCACCTTCAGCGCGTTGTCTACCAACTCGTGGCTCTTGTTGCCGTGAATGTTCACTACCATGCCCACGCCACATGCGTCGTGCTCGTGGCTGGCATCATACAGTCCTTGTGTCTGCGCCCCGGCCGTCAGCGGTAAGGGCTGGTGATTTACAATTCCCATTTCTTGTAGCATTTAATTAATAATTCCTTTTATTTCCCTATCAAAGTGTTTGCAAAATTACGGAAAAAGTTTCAATCTGTCATTGTTTTATTTTGACTATTTTAAAACTTTCGTTCTTCAAAATTGTTAAAAGCGGCAATGTGTAAGTAAATTATATAAAAATGCTTTCGTTCTGTAAGCGTTTCTCTCTTGTTTGCTTAACATCTGAAAGAAAATTGATTTATGATAAGACATCATCTCTTCTTGCCTCCCAAAACAAGGTCTATGCACCCATTTATTTTGCACACATAAGGCATTAATTGTGCAATTTCCGTTTCGTTTTCGGAAAATATCGCTACCTTTGCAAGCGTTAAGCTGCCCAACCTCTATTTTTCTCTAAATATAAAAGAGGTGGTTGCTTTGCAATGAATCATAAAACAACAAAATAAACACCAGAAACAATGGAAAAATTAATTGTCAACAACTACGACGAGTTTGCCGCTTATCTTGGCAAGAACCTCGGCGTGAGCGAGTGGGTAGATCTGCCCCAGGAACGTATTAACCAGTTTGCCGATGCCACCCTCGACCACCAGTGGATTCATGTCGACACCGAGCGTGCCGCTGTGGAGAGTCCGTTCAAGTCGACCATCGCCCACGGTTACCTCACTCTCTCTATGCTCCCCCACATGTGGAATCAGATTATCCAGGTCAACAACCTTAAGATGATGGTCAACTATGGCATGGACAAGATGAAGTTTGGTCAGGCTGTCCTCTCGGGTCAGAGCATCCGTCTCGTTGCCGACCTCCATTCTATCGAGAACCTCCGCGGCGTGACAAAGGCGCAGATCAAGTTCACTATCGAGATCAAGGACGCACGCAAGCCCGCCCTCACAGGCATCGCCACCTTCCTCTATTATTTTAACTAAGAGACGATAAAACAAATTCTACAATTTATCTTTACAATGATTGTGGAATTTGTTTTTATTGTTATAATGTTTTTTAAGATATGGTTATTAAGAGGTAGAAGTAAGGAAACATTTTGAAATTAGAATATTTGAATTTGTCTTTTGTGGAGATTATGTTCCATTTGTTCCAGACAAACATAATAAAATATTGTTAGTTTATATGGAAATCTTCTGCTTGATTTTAATAATAGGAGAATAACATTTGTCTCATCCTAAAAACATTCTTTCGAATCTATATAATTTACTCCCTTTAAAACAATGCGTATAAAATACAAATTTCAACTATCTTTTTTTTGCGTAATTTTGTTCTTACACAGCCTGAAGCTATATGCTGAAAATAGCAAAGTTAAATTACAAAAAAATGAAGAAGCAACAAATGTGACACAACGTATTTCTCAATCTACTATTTCTGAAAGAGTGTTGGGCGTTGTGTTTGGTTTAACAGCTATTTATATTTTGGTTAGTTATAAGATTTTGGAATTTAAAAACGATAAGAATAAGGAAAAATTGTATAATCTTCAATCTAAAATGACTGATTATGAGAAAACAATATCAAAACCTTCATATGCAGAGACAATGAAGATCGTTCGCAGTACTGATATCTTTAAGCATTTTCTATTGCTTGCTGATAAACCTCTAAGTCAACCAAATGATGACGATTGGCGACAACTTACTGAGTTGGTAAGTCAACAATTGCCCTTATTTGTTCACTTGCTTTTATCAGAAAAAGGAGTTAATGTAAAAGAATTTAGATTAACTATGCTTGCTTTGTTTTCTTTTAAACCAGGTCAGATGGCTGTACTTACAGGATGCTCTAATTCTGACGTTTCTCAGACGCGTCGTCGTTTGTACCTAAAGATTTTTAATGCTCAAGGTAGTGCTGTTGAATTTGATAAGCGAATAAGAGAAATGTTCCTATGAAATTAATATATGATTGTAAATATTTTAATTCCTATTAATATGCTTTAATTTAGAATATTTAGAAACTAATAATTGTATTTTAATATGTAGATTAGATGTCTTTCTGTCAATTCACAGGTTATGTCCTCTTTATTCTTTTTTACATATGTGTGGGTTGTCAGAATTCTTTGGAGATGTTTATTATAGAGTGATGCTTGTGTATGTGTAAATAATTCATAACTTTATTTCTATAATCGAAATTGTCCATTTTTGTTGAAACTTATGTAATGTCTTGAATTACTGCATGTTCGATAGTTTGTCCAATTTTGTCCAATTTTGAGTCCTGTTTTATTTGTGTCGTATAATTATATTTGATAATTTTGCGATAGAATTTAAGTCGCATCCCAATTAGGCGTTACTCCGGAGTTTTGCTGTGTAGATGATAAGACTTTATTTTTTATCAAGTATACAAGTATAACTGTTAAACAATTATTATTATGGTTGCAAAGCGATTTTTTAAAGGATTATTTGCTCTAATCATTATTTCAATGATTTCAGCAGTTGCTGTGTCGTTTTTTTCATGTCAGAATGAACAAACTGTATCTAACGAAAAAGCAAAAAGAGACGCTAGTGCTTTTTTGGGCAAGACAACGAACCTTTTGGCTTCATTTATGCAAGCCAATATTGTTCTTCATAATAACAATAATGTGTGTCGTGTATCACCAACACCAACATTGCCAGAAGACACCACTACCTATAAAAATGAAAACAATCAATACGAATTTAAACGTATAGAAACTGTTTATGTCATATTTCCAGAGGATACTCCCTTAGATGTAAAAAATCTATATAACCAGATTTTTACTGTTCAGGATATGACAACACTAGAAAGAATGACAGCTGCAGAATTTACTACTCTTAATCCTCCAGATTCTGCATACGCTTTTCAAATGTCAGTGGATTCAGTACGAAATGAACTTATGCCAATGACAAATGCTAGCATTGATTTTTTGAAGACCTTCGGTGTTACAATTTCTGATTTGATAGATATGGTTGAGGAAGCAGGTACTGATTTAACAGCTTTGATTCCTGTGGCATTAGTTATAGCTGAGCAATTGGCTTATAATGAATCAACTGAATTATCATCGGCAAACTTGTTAACTCCATTTGGCTTGTTTAACACCCCTGCATATGCGGCAGATTATGATGCAATGATTGCAGGTTCTCTAGATTGTGCTATGAAGACAATAGTAGGAGCTAGCCTTTCCAATATAGGTAAACTTGGTGTGTCTACCGCTATAAGCCTTTCAATTATAAAGGGGGTGCTTGCTTCAGTACTTCCAAAAGTCATGGGCCCAATAGGTGTTGCCATTACTATTGCTCGATTTGTTGGCTGTTTGGCAGAAAAAGGAGTTTGTGTTTTCTCCGTGAAAGGTCCTTCTCCTCTTGAAGGTAAATTAGGGCAAATTTTAGATGGGGTAACTTTTCCAGTTAACAGGTAAATAATATCTATAGAAAGTGGATTCTATTTTTAACTAAATAGTGAAGATAATGAATTGGTTTAATTGCTCCAATCCTTTTTAGAATCCACTTTTTATTCTTTATAATATTTTAAAAAATTTATTATGAACGCATTTATTATAGCTTCAAACATGATCGTTGTCGCATTCGACACGCTGTTGTTAATTCTTTTTCTCTATTTGGCCATTGCCGCCATACGTCTCGTCTTTAGAAAGAACTATAAGGGGGCGGCCAAATTGGGAGGCCTCGTGGCGTTAGCTGTGGTGCTTGCCTTTATCGGTGACATGCCGAATCTCTACCTTACTTATATTAAAAATCTTTGCGCCATCTTTTTTTAGATGACCAAAGACCGTTCTTTGCGTTGTCTCCCGTTTTGAGATAACGAAAAAACATTAAGTGTGTAAAAAAATGTCATTATGAAAAAATTCTTTAGACATCACATCACGAGCGTGGCTGCAACGCTTGTTGTCATTTTTGGCTTTGTTTGGTCAGAGGTGAAAGGCTCTGTTATAAATAACGATGTGCCAAAGACCGCTGAAAGAGTGTGCCAGCAGTGTCGAAACGTCGATGCCAACGATAAGGTGGTAGGTCTTGTCCTTGGCGTGGGAAGCATTCTGGTGCTAATAGGCTGTTGGCGATTAGAACGCCAAAACGATGTAAAGGACGCTACGATAGGCAAGCTTCAAAAGGAGATTGAGGGGCTGAAAAATCATGCTTGACAAGCGTTAGATTATAACCTCGCAAGAGGTCATAGAAGATGCTTTACGGAGCATCGTGTCCAAGAAATCGTTGTAAAAGTTCAATCGTTTCTTGTCGTTTTTAGCCTCAAAAAGCCCTGGTTTTGCATAAATATACAGAATGACAAAAAGAAAGGGATAAGAGGGAATTGGGTTTCAAAACGAAAAGAAAAAAGGCGAATTTTTGACGCTAATTGTTAACAAGTCTTAAAAACAGGGTTGGGTTGTCAAAGGGCCTCTTTGAGGACGTCAAAGAGCCTCTTTGAGGCTGTCAAAGAGGCTTAATGAGAACGTCATAAAGGCACTTTCATTTTGTCAAATGGGCTTAACGGGAAACTGCATAAATATGCACCTCAAAGCGCATATTTATGCATGTTTTCGTGATGCCGTTTACGGCTTCATCAGCATCTGTTTTTCCGTTCCTCAAGCTCCACATGTTACGTTTTCTCAGCATTACCTTATTATAATAGCAAAAGTTAAGCTGTTTTGAGAAAATATAAGACAAAAGTAAAATTTAATGCGTTATTTTTGCACGTTTTTTAACATTAACTGAACTTTTATTGACGTTTGCTTGAGGTTAATGTTTAAAAGACCGCGCGAAGCGCGAAGTCGATAACGATGTGAAAGTCTTATAATATAATAAGGTGAGAGCCTCACCCTTGCGCCTTCTCCCTCATGGCGCCGGGGCTTATTCCAAACTCGTCCTTGAAACACTTGTTGAAGTAGGACGGTGAGGTGAAGCCCACCTCGTAGGCAATCTCCGAGACCGACTTTTCCGTCTTCTCTATCAGCCGACGGCTGCGTTCCAGACGCGCCTTGCGCAGCAGTTCCACAGGCGTCTGGCCCGTGAGAGCCTTCACCTTGCGGTAGAGCTGCACGCGCGACAGGCCGATCTCCTCGCCAATGCGCTCCACGGAGAAGTCGCTGTCTCCCATGTTGTCGCGGATCACCTCGCGCAGCCTCGTCACGAAGGTCTGGTCCTGAGCCCCCAGCATCTCCTCTTCCTTTTCCTCCTCCTTGCTGTTGCCCGAGAAGAGCGAGCGCAGGAGCGTGCGCGAGTGGATGAGGTTGTCTATACGGGCGAGGAGCAGCGAGCCCGTGAACGGCTTCGTGAGATACGAGTCGGCACCCGTGCCGTAGCCCTCCTCGCGCTGTTCAGAGAGCGAGCGTGCGGTGAGCAAGATCACAGGAATGTGGCTCGTTGCCGTGTCAGCCTTCAGACGGCGCGTAAACTCAAGGCCGTCCATCACAGGCATCATCACGTCACACACCACCAGCTTAGGCACCTCGCGGCGGGCGCGCTCCAAGCCCTGCTGTCCGTTGACCGCCTCCGACACGTTATAGTGGTCTTGCAGGATAGAACGCAGATAAGCCCTCATGCCGTTGTTGTCGTCGATGATGAGCACCAGCGGGCGGTCCGCGTCAAAGTCTTCGGCGTTGGTTATGCGCTCCGCCTTCTCCGCCGCCTCCACGTTCACGGGAGCGTAAGAGTCGTCCACATATCCCTGCTCCGCTTTCGTGCTGTTGTCTTTGTTGCCGTCGTTGTCGGCATCAGGGTCATAGCCCTCTTGCGTGTCGGGCAGAGTTATGCTGAACGTTGTTCCCTCCTCTTGTGAGCTTGTGGCGCTTATGCTGCCGTGGTGCAGGTCCACGTTGGCCTTCACCAGCGCCAGACCTATGCCCGTGCCGCCAATGCTGCCCTTCGGCTGGTAGAACCTCTCGAAGATGTGAGGCAGGTCGTCCTTGCTTATCGTCTTCACCGAGTCGTTGTTCATCGTGAAGAAGAAGGATCCCTCGTTGTGTCTCAGCGTTATGGTTATCGTTCCGTCCTTCGGCGTATATTTCACCGCGTTCGACATGAGATTGAAGAACACACGCGCCAGCTTGTCGCGGTCGGCAATGACGGTAGCTTGTGCTGCATCGGCGGGAGCGTCCACCTTCACCGTTATTCCCTTGCGCGAGGTCACGGCGTCGAAGTCGTCAGCCCACAGCCGCAGCGTCTCGGCAAGGTTGAAGCGGTTCAGCTTCAGCACCGCCTTGTTGTTCTGCACCTTTCGGAAGTCGAGGATCTCGCTCACCAGCTGTATCAGGATCTTCGTGTTGCGCTCCACCATCTGCAACATGCGTCGGTGCGTGCCTTGCACCGTCTTGTCCTCAAGCAGCTGCTCCGTAGGGCCGGCGATGAGGGTTAGCGGCGTGCGCAGCTCGTGACTGATGTTTGTGAAAAACTGTAGCTGCGTGTGCGTCAGCTCCTCTATGTGCTTCGTCATCTGCCGTTGCTGCTCCACGCTGTCAGCCAGCTGTCTGTTCAAGCGGGCCTTTGCGCGGTTGGCTCTTACCACATAAACATAAGCCATGCCAAGCAGGAGCAGCGCCCCTAACATGATGAGCAGGTAGATGCGTTGCGTCTTGAAGTCGCTCACCGTCTTGTCCACGCGGTCGCGCAGCTCCGAAAGGTGTCCCTGCTGACGAGTCGTCTCGTCGTACTGCATGAGCAGCACGCGGGCGTTGGCCTCCGTCACGAGAGCCGATGACAGGCGGTTCTCGCGGTCGTATGGTTTGTGCGTAAGAATCTTCATTGCCAGCCTCATGACCTCGTCGCCGCGCGTGGGGTAGATGGACGACGCGAAGAGCTTGCCCTCAGCGACGAGCTGCATGCCGCCGCCCTGTTGAGGCATGGCGTCGATGCCGCACAGCTTTATGGTCTTAGGGTCGATGCCGTGCTTCACCACCGCCCGTCGCGCGCCCATCGCCATGCGGTCGTTGTGGGCGAAGATGCTGTTGAAGGCAGGGTAGGGTGTGCTCAGGAGCGAGTCCATCACGCGGTAGGCCCCCTCTTCTGTCCAGTCGGCATACACCTTCTTCACGATGTCTATGTTTGGCCTGAGTGCCGCCACGCTGTCGAAGCCCTCGCTGCGCTCAATGGCAGGCGACGACGATGACAGTCCGCACAGCTCCACCACCTTTGTGCCGGCCGTGTTGGCGTTAGCCATAAATTCGGCCATGGAAGCTCCGATCTCGTGGTTGTTGGCACCTATGTAGGCCGTATATTTGTCCGAATGTGTCCGTCGGTCGAAGACAATGACCGGAATGCCCTTCTCATACGCCTTGTCTATGGCTGGCGAGATGGAGACCTGTCCCGGTGCCACCACCAGCAGGTCCACGCCTTGTTCCACGAACCGGTTTATCTGCTCCGTTTGCAGGCGCACATCGTCGTTGGCCGACTTTATCTGCAGGTCCACGTCATAGTAGGTAGCCGCTATGCGCAGCTCCTCGTTCAGCTTGTCGCGCCATGTGTCTTCAGAACATTGCGACACGCCCACGACAAACCGCTTATGCGTCTCTTCGCCTCCACACGATGCGAGGCACAGGCTCACGGCAGCTGTGAGCACCAGCGCCGTGACGGCGTTTGCAAGCCATGACAGAGAATGGCGTTTGTTTGTTTTATGGATAGTTTTCATTCTAAAGATGTCTTCACTAAAAGTGTGGAAATTCTTAAATAATAGTTGTCAAGGAAATATCACGTTGCAAAATTAAGAAAAAAGCGTGAATTTTGTTGTCTTTTTTTGTAAAAATGTTTCGTGAAAGAAAAGTGCAACAATAATGAACTTTTTTTATGTCGCATAGCCTTGTTAATTGCTAACTTTGCAAACAGAAAAGAAAGACACACGAAATAGGTTTTTTGGTTGATAAATAAGAATTTGGTTTTATTAATTGATGGTAATTTGTGAGCAGCGTTTATGGTTTTACCGCTGCTCTACCCACGAGAGACCGTGAGGTTGGTCGTGGCGATTGAAAAGGAATTGTTTAGGAGGACGGAAGAACGAACAGAAAACGTTGTTCCGTCCTTCTTTTTTTTGCCCGTAGGTCTAAACCGGAAAGGCTAATCTCCTTCTTTTTACTTGTCTACTCGTTTGCTGGCAGCATGTCGAAAGCATGCGAAACTTGAGTTGATGATTGTAAATTTCGTTCATATCATGTCATTTTTGCAACATTGCAACAAATGAATAGCTTGATGAACGAATTTTTATCTTATATCATTATAAACGAGATTAATTTTGCAGCACAACAATCGCTTACAAGACCAATCGACAACAATTCGTTTCGCATGTTACATATATAAAAAAAGTGCATGTAAAAAATCCAATTGAAAGTCATCTTGTTTGTATGCGATAACTAAAAACAAAAAAAGAAAACAATAAACAAAACAAACCTAAAAGTAAAAATTGAATGAGAAATCTTAAGAAAGTCATTCTCGGAACCATGCTCACAATGGTATGCTCCGCAGCCTTCGCACAAGACGTGAAGGTGAAGGGTGTCGTGAAGCAGCCCGATGGTGAGACCATCATCGGAGCAACGGTAACGGAAAAGGGCACCACCAACGCCACCGTGACAGACCTCGATGGCAACTTCTCCTTGCAGGTGAAGGAAGGTGCCGAGTTGGTAATCTCCTACATCGGTTTCAACACCGTCACCACCGCTGCCAAGCCACAGATGGACGTGACCCTCAGCGAGGACACCAAGCTCATTGAAGAGGTGGTGGTAACAGGCTACACCACACAGCGCAAGGCCGACCTCACAGGCTCTGTGTCGGTGGTGAGCGTCACAGACCTGCAGAAGCAGAACGAGAACAACCCCATGAAGGCCCTTCAAGGCCGCGTGCCCGGCATGAACATCTCTGCCGACGGCTCACCCTCTGGCGCTGCTACCGTGCGCATTCGCGGTATCGGCACTCTTAACAACAACGATCCTCTCTACATCATCGACGGTGTGCCCACCAAGGCGGGCATGCACGAGCTCAACGGCAACGACATCGAGAGCATACAGGTCCTTAAAGATGCCGCCTCGGCTTCAATCTACGGTTCGCGTGCTGCCAACGGTGTGATCATCATCACCACAAAGAAAGGCAAGGACGGCAAGCTGAAGGTAGACCTCGACGCATCGGTGGCTGCTTCGATGTACAGCCACAAGATGGACGTGCTCAACGCCAAAGAGTTTGGTCAGGTCATGTGGCAAGGCTATGTGAACGACGGCATGGATCCCAACACCAACGGCTTGGGCTACCATTACGACTGGGGCTACAACGCGCAAGGTCAGGCTGTGCTCAACGGCATCACGATGAAGAAATATCTCGACGACGCCGGCACCACACCCGCTGCCGACACTGACTGGTATGACCAGACCACCCGCACGGGCGTGATCCAGAACTATAACGTGAGCGTGAGCAACGGCTCGCAGAAAGGTTCGTCTTACTTCTCGCTGGGCTACTACAAGAACCTCGGTATTATCAAGACCAGCGACTTTGAGCGCTTCTCGGCACGTTTCAACACCGAGTATAAGCTCATCAACGACAAGCTCACCATCGGCGAGCACTTCACCCTGAACCGCACATCAGAGGTGGCAGCACCCGGCGGATTCCTCCAGAACGTGTTGCAGTTTAACCCCTCGCTCCCCGTCTACACCACCACCGGTGGCTATGCAGGCCCTGTGGGTGGCTACCCCGACCGTTACAACCCCGTGGCTGTGCTTGAGCGCAACAAGGACAACCGCTACACCTTCTGGCGTACGTTCGGCGATGCCTATGTGAACCTTAACCTGTTCAAGGGCTTCAACCTGCGCTCAACCTTCGGTCTCGACTACTCGCAGAAGCAGCAGCGCATCTTCACCTATCCCGTGACCGAGGGCAACGTGGCAAACAAGACCAACGCTGTTGAGGCCAAGCAGGAACACTGGATGAAGTGGATGTGGAACGCTGTGGCAACATATAACCTCGAGCTGGGACAGCACCGCATGGATGCCATGGTGGGTATGGAGCTGAACCGCGAGGACGACAACTCCTTCTCTGGACGTAAGGAAGACTACATCATCCTTAGCCCCGACTACATGTGGCCCGATGCCGGCACAGGCATCGCACAGGCTTATGGCTCTGGCGAGGGCTACTCGCTCGTCAGCTTCTTCGGTAAGCTCAACTACAACTTTGCTGACCGTTACATGGCATCGCTCACCATGCGCCGTGACGGCTCGTCACGCTTCGGCAAAGACAACCGCTATGCCACCTTCCCCTCTGTTTCAGCAGGCTGGCGCATAAACAACGAGAAGTTTATGAAGGGCACAAGCTCATGGCTCGACGACTTGAAGCTCCGCGCTTCATGGGGCCAGACAGGTAACCAGGAGATCTCTAACCTCGCCCGTTACACCGTCTATGTAAGCAACTATGGCGTGAACGAGAACGGCGGCCAGAGCTACGGCACCTCTTACGACATTGCTGGAACCAACGGCGGCCAGACTCTCGCTTCAGGCTTCAAACGCAACCAGTTGGGCAACAACAACATCAAGTGGGAGACCACCACACAGACCAACCTCGGTTTCGACTATGCGCTGTTCAACAACTCGCTCTACGGTACCTTCGACTGGTATTTCAAGAAGACCAAGGACATCCTCGTTCAGATGGCCGGCATCGCTACCATGGGCGAAGGCTCGTCACAGTGGATCAACGCCGGCGAGATGGAGAACAAGGGTCTCGAGTTTAACATCGGCTACCGCAAGACAACCAAGTGGGGACTGCGTTACGACATCAACGCCAACATCGGCACCTACCGCAACAAGATCACCAAGCTGCCTACAACAGTGGCTGCCAACGGCACCTTCGGCGGCAACGGCGTGAAGAGCGTTATCGGTCACGCCATGGGATCGCAGGTGGGCTATGTGGCCGACGGCATCTTCAAGTCGCAGGATGAGATCGACAACCACGCAACCCAGGAGGGTGCAGCCCTCGGACGCATACGCTGGAAGGACCTCAACAACGACGGCAAGATCACAGAGGCCGACCAGGAGTGGATCTACGACCCCACGCCCGACTTCACCTACGGCTTCAACATCTATCTCGAATATAAGAACTTCGACTTCACCGCCTTCTTCCAGGGCGTGCAGGGTGTCGACATCATCTCTGACCTCAAGAAAGAGACCGACATCTGGGCAGGTCTGAACATCGGCTTCCTGAACAAGGGCCGTCGTCTGCTCGACGCCTGGAGCGCCACCAACCCCAACAGCAACATCCCCGCTGTGTCGCTCTCTGACAACAACAACGAGAAGCGCGTGTCAAGCTATTGGGTGGAGAACGGTTCTTATCTCAAGCTGCGCACCGTGCAGATTGGCTACAACGTACCGAAGAGTTTCGCACAGAAGCTCGCCATGGAGCGCCTGCGCTTCTACCTCAGCGCTCAGAACTTGTTCACCGTCAAGAGCAGCAGCTTCACAGGTGTGGATCCCGAGAATCCTAACTATGGTTACCCCATTCCTTTGAACATCACCTTCGGACTGAATGTAACCTTTTAAGAAGGGAAGAGTAAAGAGTGAAGAGTGAAAAGTGAAAAACGAAAAGTGAAAAATCCTATAGCCAAGGCTATTGTCCGTTAACTTCACGAGCGAAGCGAGTTAACTTCCCTTAACTTCCGCTCACTTCCTTCACTTCCATAACTTCCTTCTCTTCCGAAACAAAGAAAAAACTTAAAAAAGAAAACAACAATGAAAACCAAAATATTTAGCCGCTTGGCCCTTGCCACCGTCCTCACGGCAGGTGCGCTGTCACTGGGCAGCTGCGACGATTTTCTTGACCATCAGAAGCCGCAGGGCACCCTGGACGAGACACAGGTGAAAGACCCCAGCCGCATCGACAATCTGGTCATCTCGGCTTATGCCGTCTATATGTCTGCCGAAGATGTCAACTCTTCGTTCTCAATGTGGAACTTCGACGTGCGTTCCGACGATGCCTACAAAGGCGGTAACGGAACGAGCGACGGCGACGTGTTCCATCAGCTGGAAATCTCGCAGGGCATACTGACGACCAACTGGAACATCAGCGACATGTGGACACGCCTCTACAACTGCATCTCGCGCGTTAACACCGCCTTGGCACAGCTCGAACAGCTCGACTCGAAGGATTATGCGCTGAAAGACGAGCGCGTGGGCGAGATGAAGTTCTTGCGTGCCTACGGTCATTTCCTCCTGAAGCGTCTGTATAAGAACATTCCGTTCGTGATGAACCCCAACCTCACCGTCGAGGACTATAACAACCTCTCAAACACCGAGTACACCAACGACGAGGGTTGGCAGCTTATCATCAACGACCTGGAAGATGCCTACAAGGTGCTGCCCGTAAAGCAGAAAGAGGTGGGACGCCCCTCAAAGGCTGCCGCTGCCGCTTTCCTAACAAAGGCATATCTCTACAAGGCATATCATCAGGACAACGCACAGAGCAACGAGGTGACCTCTATCTCTGCCGACGATCTGAAGAAGGTGGTAGAGTATAGCGACCCCGCCATCTACCAGGCCGGCGGTTTCGACCTTGAGGCCGACTTCCATAACAACTTCCGCCCCGAGACACAGTATGAGAACGGCGTGGAGAGCATTTGGGCCATACAGTATTCGATGAACGACGGCACCAAGCTGGGTAACCTCAACTGGAGCTACGGTCTTATCGTGCCCAACATTGCCGGCGTGACCGACGGCGGTTGCGATTTCTACAAGCCGTCGCAGAACATGGTCAACGCCTTCCGCACCAACGCCGAGGGTCTGCCACTGCTCGACACCTTCAACGACAAAGACTATGACAAGTCGGCCGATTATGCTGACCCCCGTCTCTTCCTCACCGTCGGCATGCCGGGTCTGCCTTACGAGTTCAACTCTAAATACATGATGGACGAGACCGACACATGGAGCCGCTCACACGGCCTCTATGGCTACTATGTGACGCTGAAGCAGAACGTAGACCCCGACTGTGGTTACCTTATCAAAGGCTCTTGGTGGGGCACTTCCGAGAACCGCATCGTCTTCCGCTATGCTGACGTGCTGCTGGAGCGTGCCGAGGCTCTCGTGCAGCTCAACGACGGACGCATTGACGAGGCTATCAGCCTGGTCAACAAGCTCCGCACACGCGCCAAGCAGAGCCTGGGCGTGATCTCCAACTATGAGACCGACTATGGCGTGCGCATGAACATCTCTACCTACAAGGGCAACTACGACCAGGCTCAGGCTCTCAAGATCGTGAAGATGGAACGCCGCGTGGAGATGGGCATGGAGAGCGAACGCTTCTTCGACCTCGTGCGCTGGGGCGAGGCTGCCGACGTGCTCAACAAGTATTATGCTGAGGAGGCAGGCGACTGCTCAATCTACAAAGACGCCAAGTTTACAAAGAACAAGAACGAGTATCTGCCCATTCCGTTCAGTCAGATCTCCGCTTCTAACGGCCACTACACACAGAACATCGGCAACTGGTAAGAGCCAGAGCGTCTAAAAAAGTTTTAGTTTACAGGAGCGGGGCCATCGCCCTGCTCCTACAACAACAAAAAAGACAAACAACAATGAAAACATTAAGCAAGATTGCACATTTTATATATGCAGCCCTGGCAGTGGTCGTGATGGCAGGAGCCACAACGGCGTGCTCCGATGACAACACGTCAGATCTGCTGCTCAACGGCGATTGCAACGTCAACTCACTGGCACTCGACCAGTATGAAGGCATCGTCGATGCCGCCTCGCGCACCGTCACCGTGCGTGTGCCCGAGACTTACGACACCAAGGAGATGGCTGTGACAAAGCTCGAACTGAGCGACGGCGCAAAGGCCGACATCGCCACCGGCGACAAGCTCAACATGACCGTGGCCCATTCTCTGCATGTGACAAACGAAGACGTGTTCCTCGACTGGACCGTGAGGGCTGTGCGCGACGAGGCCAAGATCCTGTCGTTCAAGCTCAACGGCACCTATGTGGGAAGCGTGGATGAGGCTGCCAAGACCATCAGCGTGTTTGTGCCTGCCGATGCCGACGTGACCAAGCTCGTGCCCACCGTCACCGTGAGCGAGAACGCCACCGTGACACCGAAGAGCAACACACCTGTCGACTTCACCAACCCTGTAGAGTTTACCGTTGAAAACAACACCGCCAAGGCCACATACACCGTCACCGTGACCGTTATCGGCAAGCCGACAATGGTGTTCGTGGGCACTGCTCCGGACATGAGCGGCCTGAACGCTGAGGAGGCTGACGCCTGCAAGTGGATGTTGCAGAACGTGCCCAACTCGCTCTATGTGTCGTTCGATGCCATAAAGACCGGCTCGGTAGACCTCTCTGAGTGTAAGCTCATGTGGTGGCACTTCCACAAGGACGGTGGCGTGGACCAGGCCGCTGCCTTCGAGAAGGCTGCTCCCGAAGCAATAAACGCTGCTGCCAAGCTGCGCGATTACTATAACAACGGCGGCGCATTCCTCCTCACACGCTACGCTACCAACCTGCCCGCCTACATCGGCGCACAGAAAGACGGTCGCGTGCCTAACAACTGTTGGGGTGGAGCAGAGGGCAGTCCTGAGATCACAGGCGGACCCTGGAGCTTCTTAAAGAACGGCAACGACAGCCACGCCATCTACAAGAACCTTGTCAGTGGCGACGACAGCAACGCCGTGTACACCTGCGACACAGGCTACGGCATAACCAACTCTACCGCTCAGTGGCACATCGGCGCCGACTGGGGTGGCTACGCCGACTACGCCACATGGCGCAAAGAGACGGGTGCCAAGGATCTGGGCTACGGCGGCGACGGTGCCATCGTGGTTTGGGAGTTCCCTGCCAACGCTGGCAAGGGCGGCATCGTCTGCATTGGTTCAGGCTGTTACGACTGGCACACCACCGTCGACACAAGTAGCGACCGCTACCACAAGAACGTGGAGACGATGACAATGAACGCAATTAATTATCTTATGAACAAGTAGAAAAATGAAAGCAATGAAAACTATGATATATTCATTCCTTATGGCTGCTGCAACCGTGACACCGCTGGTGGGTTGCAGCGACAACAACGATGTTGTGGAGCAGCGCGACTGGTCTACAACCACCCTCTTTGCCTCGTCTGATCTTGCAGCACAAGACATCTACTATAAGCCGCAGAGCGGATATGTGGGTGACCCCATGCCGTTCTACGACCCGGTGGCCAAAGACTTCAAGATCCTCTATCTGCAAGACTACCGTCCCAACCCCGTGGGTACCTATCACCCCATCTGGGCGGTGAGCACCACCGACGCTGCCTCTTACACCTCGCTGGGAGAATTGATTCCTTGCGGTGGCATAAACGAGCAGGATGCAGCCATCGGCACAGGATCGACCGTCTACAACGAGAGCGACAAACTCTATTACACCTTCTTCACAGGACATAAGTATGAGCTGAACGAGGGCGACAGCCGCGAGATGGTCATGATGGCAACAAGCCCCGACTTCAAGACATGGACAAAGAGCCGCACGTTCTATCTCCGTGGCGCCGACTATGGCTATGAGAAGAACGACTTCCGCGACCCCTTCGTCTTCCGTGGCGACGACAACCTCTATCACATGCTCGTGTCTGCCAAGAAGGGCGGCAAGGGTGTGCTGGCAGAGTGGACATCTACCGACATGAAGGCATGGGATCACAAGGGCGTGTTCATGAGCTGCATGTGGGACCGCTTCTACGAGTGTCCCGACGTGTTCAAGATGGGCGACTGGTGGTATCTCGTCTACAGCGAGATCCACAGCGCCATTCGCCGCGTACAGTATTTCAAGGGCCGCACGCTCGATGAGCTGAAGGCTTGCACACAGAACGACGCCGGTCTGTGGCCCGACGCGCACGAGGGTTACCTCGACAGCCGCGGACTGTATGCCGGCAAGACAGCATCTGACGGCACCAACCGTTACATCTGGGGATGGTGCGCCACACGCTCCGGCAAGGACAACACCAAGGCCTTAGAGTGGGCTGGCAACCTCGTTGCCCATAAGCTCATACAGCATGAGGACGGCACGCTGACCCTCGGTGAGGTGCCCGCCATAGCTGCCAAGTTTACCGATGCCGCCACACCTGCCGTTGCTGCCAAGAGCGAGAACAGCGATGCTGGCACCGTCGAGGGCGACGCTTCAAACCTCAAGCTCACGGGTAACGCATGGGCGCTCTTCCCGCGTCTGGCTTACAAGAACCGCATCGAGTTTACGGTGAAGACCAGCGGCAACCGCGACAAGTTCGGCATCTCGCTGGTGCGCGGCACCGATGCCGACGTGTTCTACTCGCTCATCGTCAACGACGAGAGCGACGACACCCGCAAGATCAACCTTGAGCAGCAGGGTGAGAAGGGTTGCGGATTCCTTGCCGACAACGACGGTTATGTGTTCCAGCGTCCCGCCGACAACACTTACCACATCGTCATCACCACTGATAACAGCGTCTGCACGATGTATGTCAACGATGTGTGCTGCTACACCAACCGCATCTACGGCATACAGCGCAACTGCTGGAGCATCAACTCTTACAGCGGCGCCATAGAGGTGAGCGGCTTGAAGGTTGCAGGCCTCTAAACCTGCAGAACAGCCATCGAAACCTACAGAACAGCCCTCTAAATTTTTCATGACGGCTGTAACTGCTTGAAAATGAATAATTACGGACAAATTGTACGATTGATACAATAAATAAAAAAATGTTGCATGGAACGATTTTTATAAGTCTATGCAACATTTTTTTATTCACAAAACTTCATAAATCTATAATTTTGCAATCGTCAATCGGAACAAACGAAACATTTGTAACTGCTTAAACTAAAATAGCATTACACACTGCTGCGATAAACAACAAACGAATAACAAAAAACCGAATTTGCGTATGAAAAAAATTACACTTTGCGCCATAGCTCTTATGGCATCAGCAACATCGTTCGCACAGACAACATTGTGGAACGGAGAAGACAAACAACTCGGAACATCGAACACAGGAGTATGGGATCGTTGTGCCCCCGAGGTTGTAGAGAACCCAAGCAAGACAGGTGTTAACACCTCCGACAAATGTCTTAAATTCACAATAACAGGTACAGATTGGAACAACGGCAATACTGCCTTCGGCTTGCCCACAGGCAAAATTTTCTCAAGCAAGCGCCTGTCTCTGAAGATGAAGAAGGACGAGAACTCCAATGTGCGTGTGGAGCTGACATTTAAAGAAGGCGAAAACAATGTCTACAAGAAGGTTGTAACATGGTATGACGGTGCCGGTGAGTGGCGCACGCTCTATTTTGATTTCTCAACAAACAATGCGTCTGATGAACCTACTGAGATAGCAATCTACCCCACAACCGACAATTTTGACGGAGAAAAGGTTGTATATGTTGACGATATCCAGATTGAAGACCTTCCCAAGGTAGGCGACGCTTATCTCTGTGACCAGACTGATGGCTTGCTCACAGGTAACATTAAGCTCAACGGAACCTGGATCAAGGGTGAATGCCAGAACGCAGATGGTGAATGGCAGAAGGTGGAGTATGACGATTTCAAAACCCTCAACTCTAAGCTGTCAACCAACGTTACCTCTGTCGACATGCGCAGTACGGTTACAAAGAATGTTGACGTAAACCAGTTCTTCAAGAACCCCAATACCATTGTTTATGCTGATGAAGCTTACGACCATGCAAACGTTGTGGTAAAACAGAATTTCACAAACGCCAATAATGAAGAAGTAACAGCTCTCTATGCCGCAAAAGGTTTGGAGCTCACTGACGCTAACGCCTTCTCTTGTCCTGATGCTTTCACTGCTGCCAACGTTAAGCTCACCCGCAATGTGCGCGAGGGCATTAACAGCTTTGTTCTGCCTTTCTATGCAGGAGCAGACGAGCTTGGAGCTGATGCCTTGGCAACCTTCAAAGAGGCTGATGCATCGAAGGTGTCGTTCACAAAGGCTGACCACGCTGATGCCAACGTTCCCTTCATCACTGTTGGCTTGAAAGACGCTGCTGAAAACAAGGAGTTCACATTCAATAACAACCCGAAATATGTTGAGGTTACTCCCACTTCATTTGAAAAAGCTTTCAAGGGTGTTTATGCTCATCAATCTGCCAATGGCTTCTATGGCATCGATGCAGACGGTAACCTGCACAAGGGCGGTACCGACGCCACAATCAATGCTTTCCACGCTTACTATCTGCCTGCTGACGGCGCAGAAGCTCCTGCAAAGATTAGCTTCGACGGCGAGGCTGCAGGCATCGACGCTGTAAGCACAACCTCAACCTCTGCCAACGGTGCTGTCTATGACCTCAGCGGTCGCCGCGTGGCTGCCAACCTTGCTGCTGCCAAGCTCGCAAAGGGCATCTATGTCGTTAACGGCAAAAAGGTGGCTGTGAAATAATAACGAAGCATAGAGTAACGAACAAAAGAAACGAACAAAAGGAAACGAACAAAAGAAACGAACATGAAGAAAAAGGAATATATTGCACCCCACATTCAGTTGCTCCATGCTGAGACCATGGCAAATATCGCAGCAGCGTCAGAACAGACCGTTGATATTGTAGACGACTCAGAAGGAACCTATGACGGCGTGTTCTATTCTAAGAAACACTATGACGTGTGGGAAGAAGATTAAACGCTGAGCACGAATAAAGCACACAGAAAAAAAGGCTACTTATTTTCTATATTTTAAAAAGGGCGCAGACCGATCTCATGATGAGACGAGTCTGCGCCCTTTTTGTTTGCAGATACTGACACATTCTTGCCATTTTGAAAAAATTAACCGCCTCGTTTGTCAAACATCGCGAAAATATTATTATTTTTGCATCATAAGCAATCAAAACCAAACCAAAATGAACACTATCACCAAACTGAAGCTCACAGCCGTGGCTCTCACAGCCCTCACGCTGACAAGCTTCACCGACGGCAAGACGCGCGGCATAGGTGTGTATCCCGGCAACCCAGCCGAGAGCTACGCCCCGTCGCTGAGAACCGACAACGCCTACCGCAACGTGGCCCTGCATCGCATTGTGAGAACATCGTCGCAGCACGACCTGAACCTCACACCACAGCTCCTCACAGATGGCATAATAGCCACAAACTCACCACAGTATCTCGTGGCAACAACCAACAGCGGCGTGTTGCAGAACCGCGAGCGCGAGAGCGGCATCGACGGCAACGAGTACACCAACATGAACCTCATGGGCACCAAGGCATGGCTCCAGTATCGCTGGAACAACATGCTCATAAAGGCCGACAAGGTAAAGATTATCTGCACCGTGGCTTACAAACCTGCTGAGGCCAAGAAAGGCTACAGCGTGAAGGTGAGCGTTGACAATAAGATGGTGGCAGAGGAAACAGGCGACGATCTGCCCGGCAAGGAGTCGAAGCAGCGCGTGAGCAGCGACCCCAACAAGCAGACCGCCTCGGGTGAGCTGCCTCTGCGCATCGTGGAGATGGAGCTGCCCATCGGCAAGAGCGGCAAGGTAGAGTTTGACAACCTGCGCTTCAACTTCGACATGGCGGGCGCTGCCTACTGGACCGTGACGGAGATAAAATTTTTCAACAACGGACAGGCGGTCACCGACCTGCAGCCCGCACGCGACTTTACAAGCGCGTGGATGAGCGACAAGGGCGGACAGCAGTGGGCCTATGTGGATCTTGGCATCGCTGCCGAGATCGACAACGTGAAGCTGTCATGGATAGAGAAGGCCGTGAAGGGCCGCGTTGACGTGGCAACGGAGATGGGCCATTGGACCACCGTGGCGCAGCTCCCCGGCGGCAAGGCTCTGGCAGACAACGTCAAGTTTGAGCCCGTGAAGGCACGCTTCGTGCGCGTGCTCATGACACAGCCCACCGCCACCGGCCGCTACATCATGAGCGAGATGGAGGTGATGGGCCGCGGCGGACTGGTGGCACAGCCTCATGCGCTCGGCGGCATGAAGGGCGGCCGCTACCTGCTCAACGGCGGCTCATGGCAGGTGCAGAGAGCATCGGAGGTGAAAGGCACAGGTGAGCAGATCTCACAGGCGGCCTTCAACACCAACGGATGGGTGGCGGCAACCGTGCCGGGCACCGTGCTCACGAGCTATGTCAACGTAGGCGCCCTGCCTGACCCCGCTCTGGCAGACAACTGGAGCAACGCTTCCGAGTCGTTCTTCAACAGCAACTTCTGGTACCGCACAGCCTTCAACCTGCCCACAGAAATGAAGGGCAAGCATGTGTTCCTCAATTTCGACGGCATCAACTGGAAGGCCAACGTCTACCTCAACGGCAAGAAGATTGACCGCATAGAGGGTGCGTTCACACGCTCAAAGGTCGACATCACGAACCTGCTCAACGCCAACGGTGCCAACATCCTGGCGGTGGAGATTGTGAAGAACGCTCACCCCGGCTCCATAAAGGTGAAGAACCGCAAGAACACCGATTTCAACGGCGGCATCCTGGGCTATGACAACCCGACGTTCCACGCCACCATTGGCTGGGACTGGATCACCACCGTTCGCGGACGCGACATAGGCATCTGGAACGATGTGGCGCTGACCACCGCCGGCGACGTGAGCCTGAGCGACCCTGTCGTCACGACAACGCTGACAGGCGCCGACAACAAGGCGTCGATGACACCCACCGTCGTGCTTGCCAACAACGAGGCCCGCGAGGTGAAGGGCGAGCTCCACGGATGGATCGGCAACATAAGCTTCAGCAAGACCGTCACCCTCGCACCCAACGCCACACAGGAGGTGAGTTTCTCGCCCGACGAGTTTGCACAGCTCAAGGAGCAGAACATGAAGCTGTGGTGGCCCAACGGCTACGGCACACCTTATCTATATAAGGCGGGCTTCGAGTTCGCTACCGACGAGGGCGTGCAGAGCCGCACATGCTACAAGGCGGGCATCAGACAGATGACATACAAGGACATCGACACCCGCCTGACGATGTACATCAACGGCAAACGCTTCATTCCGCTCGGCGGCAACTGGGGCTTCAGCGAGCAGAACCTGCTCTACAGAGGCCGCGAGTATGACATCGCCGTGCGTTACCACCGCGACATGAACTTCAACATGATCCGCAACTGGGTGGGCATGACCGGCGACGAGGAGTTCTACGAGGCTTGCGACAAATATGGCATCATGGTGTGGCAGGACTTCTGGCTCGCCAACCCATGCGACGGACCAGACCCGCAGAACGAGGACATGTTCCTTGCCAACGCACGCGACTACACCCTGCGCATGCGCCAGCACCCCTCGATAGGTCTCTACTGCGGACGCAACGAGGGCTACCCGCCAGCAACCATCGACAAGGCGCTGCGCCAGTATGTGGCAGCCATGAACCCCGGCATGGGCTACATCTCAAGTTCGGCTGACGACGGCGTGAGCGGACACGGACCCTACTGGGCCTGCACACCAAAATTCTACTTTGAACACCAGACAGGCAAGCTCCACTCGGAGCGAGGCATGCCTAACGTCATGACCTTCGAGGGCCTGTCACGCACACTCGCTCCCAACGCCCTGTGGCCGCAAGGCGACGCATGGGGTGAGCACGACTACGGCATGGAGGGCGCACAGCGCGGCGCCAGCTTCAACGGCATCATAGAGAAAGCCTTCGGCAAGGTGACCGACGCACGCCAGTTTACGGCGCTCGCACAGTGGGAGAACTATGACGGCTACCGCGCCATGTACGAGTCGGGTTCAAAGGACCGCATGGGCCTGATCATCTGGATGAGCCATTCTTGCTGGCCAAGCATGACGTGGTGCTGCTACGACTATTATTTTGAGCCCACCGCCGCCTTCTTCGGAAGCAAGAAGGCATGTGAGCCGCTCCACATACAGCTCAACGCCTCTACACGCAACCCCGAGGTGGTGAACCTCGCTGCTGGAGAGCACAAGCAGCTCACCGCCAAGCGCGAGGTCATTGGCCTCGACGGCAAGACCGTGAAGGAGGATGTGGCCACGCTCGACACCAACGACGACACCACGACGCCGCTGCAGGCGCTCCATGTGGACGACAGCTATGACCTCGGCGGCAAGAACGTGTATATCGTGCGCCTGACCCTCAGCGATTCTAACGGCAAGGTGCTCTCAACCAACACTTATGTCGACTCTAACGACCACGGCAACCTGCAAGACCTCAACGCTCTGCCCGTGCTCGGCGAGAACGACATAAAGGTCAGCGTGGAGACGGTGGCTTGCAAGGACGCAAAGAAGTCTTGCTGCTCGGCTCAGGCCAAGGGCTGCTCGGCTCAGGCTCAAAGCTGCTCTGCTCAGGCTACGGGCTGCAACAAGAGCCGTCGCATCATCACCTTGGAGAACACCTCAAAGACTCCTGCCATGATGGTGCGCCTGAACCTCCTCGACGGCGACGGCGACCAGATCCTGCCTGTCGACTATTCTGACAACTACTTCCATCTCCTCCCCGGCGAGAAGCGCACCATCAAGGTGGCTTGGAACAATGAGGACATGCGCAAGGGCAACCCTGTGGTCGACGTTACAGGATTTAATGTGAAGTAAAAAAACAGCTTGTTGATTGATTCTTCGTAAGTGCATAAAAAGCACATCTTCAAGCGATTATCATCTCAAGCGAGCGTCGCCGCGCTCGACTTTGTCGCTTGCTAGAGCAAGAAGGCGTCGCCGAAGAAGAGACAGGCTCTGTGCCTTGCCCCTAAGGCAAACTAAGGCTTTTTGACGGGCCTTTGATTATCTTTTTTCGAAGGCTCAAACAAGAAAGAACGAAAGCTACTCTCACCCCCAACCCCTCCCCAAAAAGGGGAGAGGGGAGCAATCAATTCTTGTTGGGGATGTATCGGCTTGACGATTCACACATACATAAGTTAGGGCTGCAAACGGCAACAATGCCGTTTGCAGCCCTCATTATTTTTTCATGTGTGGATGTGCTGACATGTTTTTGTTTTTCTGCGTTATTCTGCATTATTCTGCATTATTCTGCATAGGTTGTTATCACTCTATTTTCCGGATGATCCATAAAAACATGCTTGAAGTGGGGCGATAACTCAAAAAAAAATATAGTTACCGCCCCACTTCAAGCACATTTTTCTTGTTTATAAGGAATAAAAGCTCTATCTTTGCATTTAACTATCAGACAGTTACGTTAATTCAACTAATTATACGACAATGATTCAAAAGATAATAGGACGCAAGGCAGAGCAGGAATTGTTGCATGAATGTTACGAATCAAACAAACCAGAGTTTGTTGCAGTATATGGCAGACGACGCATCGGCAAAACATTCCTTGTAAAACAGTTCTTTAAAGAAAAGTTTGATTTCTATTTTACAGGAGCTTATCAAGCCACGAAGAAAGACCAACTTTTCAATTTCAAGATGACATTGGAGTCTTATTCTGGCAAGAAACAAAAGACACCAAAAACATGGTTGGAAGCATTCTTTCAACTTAAGGACTATTTGGCTTCGCTTGGAGAGCGCAGGAAAGTAGTATTTATTGATGAGTTGCCATGGTTCGACACGCCACGCTCCAATTTTATTAGTGCAATAGAACTGTTTTGGAACCAGTGGGCTTCCGATCAGAATCTTATGTTGGTAGTATGCGGTTCGGCTACATCATGGATGGTTAACAAGCTATTGGGCGACAAGGGAGGATTGCATAACCGTGTGACACACAGCATTTATCTTGCACCTTTTTCTTTAGGAGAGACTGAAGCTTTCTTACATGAAAACCGTATTGTGTTCAATCGTCATCAGATAGTAGAGTGCTATATGATGTTGGGTGGTACGCCGTATTATTTGAACATGTTGCAACCCAAGTTAAGTTTGGCTCAAAACATCAACAATTTGTTTTTTGTTGAGAATGGTGAATTGCGTAGAGAGTTTGACTTCTTGTTCAGGTCATTGTTCAGGGATAGCAAGATATACCGCAAGATAATAGAACTACTATCAAAGAAAACCAAGGGTATGACCCGTCAAGAGATTATACAGGAATGTGGTATTACCGACAACGGCAAGCTGTCGGAAATATTAGAGAATCTATGCAATTGCGACTTCATTCGTCGCTACTCCTCATTTAACAAAAAACAACGGGAAGCCATTTATCAGCTTACCGATCTGTTTTCATTGTTCCACCTTCGTTATATCAAGGATTCTAACGGTATGGACGAGAGATTTTGGACTGATGCTATCGACTCTCCAAGTCACCGTGCCTGGTGTGGCTATGCTTTTGAGCAAGTGTGTCTTCATCATATCAGGCAAATCAAATGGGCTTTGGGTATAGATGGAGTGCAGACTTCTGTTTGCTCATGGGCTACACTTCCAACTATGGATGCTGATGGCAAAAAACATGAAGGTGCTCAAATAGATTTGGTTATAGACAGACGCGACCAAACGATAAACCTCTGCGAAATGAAGTTCTGCATGAGACCTTTTGAGATTACACCAGCTTATCTTGAGAATATTATTAGTAGGAGAGAATTGTTTCGTGAAGTAACAGGAACCAACAAGGCTCTTCATCTTACATTCGTTACTACTTATGGATTGGTGAAGAATGCTCAATACGGAATGATTCAAAGCGAGGTGACAATGGATGATTTGTTTAAATATTGAAGTGTAAGTAGGTGTTCGCAGCCCTAACTGGTTTTATACCGGAGATGGCCTTTTGTTGTTTCCTCTCATAAAATAAAGTTATAAAAACCGTTCAAAACATCCGAATTTTGTTGCATATAACAGGTTTTTACGTTTATGTGCTTATTTTTGCAACCTTACGAAACATTTATGATATTCGTTTTTGAGAAGATACATTAAATTTGCAGCAGAAAACAATCAATGACGCTTCAGATCTTCAATAAACGAACTCAAATCATCAATAAAAAACGCGAGTGCTAAAAAAACTTGCGGGCTTAAACAAGAATTGTGAGTTTCTTACCCACCTGCATTAATCTAAAAAAATGCGAGTTTAAAAACGACGAAAGATTAACAAGTTTCAAGGAATTGACGTTCCTAAACTAAAAACGAAAAAGATATGATAAAAACAATTTTGGGCCGCACGATGGCAGCAACGGTGCTCGCTTCACTGGCCTTCGCCGCTTCGGCACAAGACGCCCGGTTCCTGAGCAGTAACCACTGCATCTACCGCATCAACGAACAGAAGAACTATCTTCTCTTGCCCGTGCAGGAGAAGGCAGAGATGTGCAACATAAAGGTTGTGAAAAACAACACTCAGGTGAAAGCCCTGAACGTGCGTCTCGCTTCAAACCATATCGACTATTATGTGCCCCTTGACCTCAAGCAGTTTGGCGAGGACGCAAAGCTGGCTCTTGACATACACGTCAACGGCACCTACCGCAACGACGGCGAGCTGTCGGGCTTCACCTGCTGGAAGAACATGCAGCTCTCTGACACGTTCGACACCGCCAACCGCGAGAAATATCGCCCCGTCTATCACCACACACCCGCATGGGGATGGATGAACGACCCCAACGGCATGTTCTACAAGGACGGCGTGTGGCATCTCTACTTCCAGTATAACCCCTATGGTTCACAGTGGGAGAACATGACATGGGGCCACTCTACATCTACCGACCTGATCCACTGGACCTTCCAGGGTGCCCCCATTGAGGCTGACGTCTGGGGAACGATCTTCAGCGGCTCGGCTGTGGTTGACCATAACAACACCGCCGGCTTCGGCAAGGGTGCCGTGGTAGCCATGTACACATCGGCTGGAGAGAACCAGACACAGAGCATTGCCTACAGCAACGACAACGGACAGACCTTTACAAAATATGACGGAAACCCCGTGCTCACAAGCAACACACCCGACTATCGCGACCCTCATGTGTTCTGGAACGAGGACATCAAACGCTGGAACATGATCATGGCCGAAGGTCAGCACATGGACATCTATTCGTCGGCAGACCTTAAGGAATGGAAGCTGGAGAGCCAGTTTGGTGCCGAGTATGGCAACCACGGCGGCGTGTGGGAGTGTCCCGACCTCATGAAGATGAAGGTGCGCGGCACAGACCAGTATAAGTGGATGCTTCTCTGCAACATTAACCCCGGCGGCCCGTTCGGCGGCTCAGCAACACAATATTTCGTGGGACAGTTTGACGGACATAAGTTCACATGCGAGTCGGCTCCCGAGGTGACCAAGTGGATGGACTATGGCAAGGACCACTATGCCACCGTGACCTTCGACAACGCTCCCGACGGCCGTCGCGTGGCTATGGCGTGGATGAGCAACTGGCAGTATGCCAATCAAGTGCCAACAATGCAGTTCCGCTCTGCCAACTCGGTGCCCCGCGACCTCGACCTCTACGAGTATCAGGGTCAGACCTATTGTGGCGTCACTCCTTCGCCAGAGCTTGCAGCAGCACGCCCGAAGAAGGCTACAAAGACCCTTACCGAAGCTTGCGAGATGGTCGTGACGCTCAAGGGCAACGCCACCATAACCCTCGCCAACGACAAGGGTGAGCAGGTGGTGATGACCTACGACGAGAAGAGCCGCACGTTCGCCATGGACCGCACGAAGAGCGGACAGAAAGATTTCAGCGACGACTTCGCTGTCCTCACCGTGGCTCCCGTTCACGGCAAGATGTCGCAGCTCCGCCTCTTCATCGACCGCAGCAGCATCGAGGCGTTCGATGCCGACGGCAAGATGGCCATGACCAACCTTGTGTTCCCGACCAAGCCTTATAACAAGGTGCTGGTAAAGGGCAAGGCAAAATATGTGGTTTACAATCTGAACAAATAAAGAAAACAAAAAATTATTTATCCTATAGCTAAATGAACAGTTCAAACTCAAGCAAACTGACACTCATACCCGTGATGATTACCTTCTTCACAATGGGTTTCGTCGACCTCGTCGGCGCTGTGTCCAACAACATGCAGGAAGATTTCGGACTGAGCGACTCTGCCGCCAATTTCTTCCCTTCGCTCGTGTTCTTCTGGTTCCTTATCTTCTCTGTGCCCACGGGCATGCTCATGAACAAGATAGGACGTAAGAAGACCGTCATGCTCTCGCTCATCGTGACAACCGTGGCTGTGCTGCTGCCGCTCTTCGACAGCTTCATGCCCACACCGCAGAGCCAGCTCTGGCTCATGTATATCTCGTTCTCGCTCCTCGGCATAGGCAACGCCATCATGCAGACGAGCATCAACCCGCTGGTGACCATGCTCGTGAAGGGACACCTCGCCTCGACGCTCACCTTCGGACAGTTTGTAAAGGCCATCGCCTCGTTCATAGCACCGCTCATTGCTGCATGGGGAGCAACGACATCGGCTCCCATCCTTGGTTTGAGCTGGCGCATTTTGTTCCTCCTGTTCTTCGTCATCGGCATGATCGCAACCCTCTCGCTCGGACTCACCAACATCGAGGAGGAGCCTGTCGAGGGCAAGGCATCGGGCTTCATGGACAGCGTGAAGATGCTCGGCACACCGCTCATCCTGCTCTCGTTCATCGGCATCATGTGTCATGTGGGCATCGACGTGGGCACCAACGCTGTGGCTCCAAAGATCATGCTTGAGCGCCTCGGCACCGACGGCGACACGCTGAGCAAGTTTGAATATGCTACCAGCATCTACTTCGCCTTCCGTACCTTGGGCTGCTTCACCGGCTCCATCATCATGCGCAAGCTCAACATACGCACCTTCTTCGCGATCATCGTCGTGATGATGGCTCTCGCCATGGTGGGCTTCGTGTTCGGCACAGAGAAGTGGGAGCTGTGGGCTGCCATCGCTCTCGTGGGCTACGGCAACTCTAACGTGTTCTCTATCGTGTTCTCGCAGGCCATGCTCTCTGCTCCCGAGAAGAAGAACGAGGTGAGCGGACTGATGATCATGGGTCTCTTCGGCGGAACCGTCTTCCCCTTGTTCATGGGCTTCGCCAGCGATGCTGCCAAGGCTGCCGGCGCTGTGTACCCGCAGATATGGGCTGCCGTGGTCATGGCGGTGGGCGTGGTTTATCTGCTTAGCTATATTCCGAGGGTGAAACAATAAGCCCCACCCCCGCGCCGAAGCCCCACCCCCGCGCCGCTCACGCGGCTTC
>ERZ791573.42-NODE-42-length-94476-cov-13.931530_pt1 | contig 94476 bp, 86 predicted proteins | sample MGYA00509971_ERZ791573 | MGnify/ENA primary metagenome ERZ791573 (study PRJEB30046, sample SAMN00791921) | human gut metagenome | study: EMG produced TPA metagenomics assembly of the A metagenome-wide association study of gut microbiota in type 2...
TTGACACAAATATACGCAATTCTTCGGATATAAACTAATTTTCAACATCTACTTACTAAGAAAGTCTTAATAATAAGCAAAATTAAAAAAAATAGAATGAAAAAGCTGTCGCATTCCTTTGCAAAGGTGTCGCATTCCTATAAAAAAGGTGTCGCATTGGTAGGAATGCGACACCTTAAACCCAAATCGGTCATTAGGCCGTTTTCTGTATTTTTTATAACTGCTTGCAGTCTTTTCTTTATTTGTAAAAGCGCATGACATCGTCCACGATGCTTGACGGCACCTTGGCGCTTATGTCGCGCCCCGCCCTCACATCCTCTCTCACCTCGGTGCTGCTGATGTTGTAAAGCGGCGTGTTGACAAGGCGCACGGTGGGGGGCAGGGTAGAGCTGTCGACGGTGCTGCCCTGTCGCGGATAGATCACGATGGGGTAGTGGGCAATGATGTCGGCGGCATGATACCAGCGGTCGAAGCACGCCCAGTTGTCGGCGCCGATGATGAGCGTGAACTCGCGGTCGGGGTAGCGGGCAGAGAGGCTTTGCAGCGTGTGCCACATATATGAGGGGCGGGGCAGGGCAAACTCGTAGTTGCTTGCCACCAGCTCGGGGTATGGCTCAAGCGCACGGCGCGTCATGTCGAGGCGCTTCCGGTCGTCGAGCAACGACGCTTGTGTCTTCAACGGGTTCTGTGGCGACACCACAAACCAGATCTCGTCGAGCCCCGCCAGCTGTCGCAGCTCGTGCGCCAGCGCTATGTGGCCATTGTGGACGGGGTTGAACGACCCGCCGTAAATGCCGGTCTTTATCATCGCTCTTTTGTTATTGAACTTTTGCAAAGATTAATTTTTACATCGCGCTTCGTGCTCGTTTTTTTACATTCTTGCGCTCTGTATGGGTGCAGGCGCTTCGCGCGGTTTTAAACATTAATTATCATTAATGACCCATTAATTATCATTAATACGCGCTTCGCGCGGATATTTATGGATTATTAATTTAAAATTAATACGCGCGTAGCGCGAAATATTAATGTTCATTAATGTTCAATTAATGGCCATTAATGTTTTTAAAAACCGCGCGAAGCGCCTGAGCACCTAAGGAGCGCAAGAATGTTTAAAAAAGCCACGAGCGCGAAGCGCGATGTGAAAAACAATTAAGCTTAAAAATATTGTTACTTTCCTAAAAGAAACTCCTTGACGATGGCGAGCGTCTCCTCCTTGGCCTTCTCCAGGTCGTCGTTCACCACGATGCGGTCAAACTTGGGAGCGAAGGTCAGCTCATAGGCGGCGCGTGCTATGCGGTCGTTGATGACCTCAGGCGTGTCGGTGGCGCGACCCTCAAGACGGCGGCGCAGCTCCTCTATAGACGGCGGCTGGATGAAGATGCTCAGGGCGCGGTCGCCATAAAACTGCTTGATGTTGCAGCCGCCCTTCACGTCGAGGTCGAACACCACGTTCTCGCCCTTGGCGAGCTGGTTCTCAACCTGCTGCTTCAGCGTGCCGTAGAAACGGTCCTTGTAGACCTCCTCATACTCAAGAAACTCGTCGTTGGCAATGCGCTGTCGAAACTCCTCGGCCGAGAGGAAGAAATATTCGACCCCGTTCTGCTCCGTGCCGCGAGGCGCACGGCTGGTGCAAGAGATAGAGAACGCCAGGTGCAGCTCCTCGTGCTGCATCAGCCAGTTTATGATGGTGCTCTTTCCGCTTCCGCTGGGAGCCGAAAAGATAAGAAGTTTTTTGTCCATTGTGAAAAGTGTTAAAGTGCGTTGAGTACCTGTTCCTTAATCTGCTCCAGCTCGTCCTTCATCTTGACCACGATGTTCTGCATCTCGGCCTGGTTGCTCTTTGAGCCTGTGGTGTTGATCTCGCGGCCCATCTCCTGGGCGATGAATCCGAGCTTCTTGCCCTGACCTGCCGGCTCGTTCATGGTCTCGCGGAAATAGCGCAGGTGGTTGGCGAGGCGCTGCTTCTCCTCGTTGATGTCGAGCTTCTCGATATAATAGATCAGCTCCTGCTCCAGGCGGTTCTTGTCATACTCTACATCGGGTATCGACTTGAGACCGTCCACTATGCGTGAGCGGATCTTCTCCACGCGAGCCTTCTCCCACGGCTCTATGCTGTGGAGGAGCTGCTCAATGTTGTCAATTTTCTCGCCAAACTTCTTCTGAAGGGCTGCACCCTCCTGTGTCCTGAACTCTACGAGCTTGTCGACCGCCTCGTTCACGGCTTGGCGTGCCACGTCCCACTCTTCGTCGTCGAGCACCTCTGTCTCTGTGCGTGTGGTCACGTCGGGCATGCGGAGAAGCAGCGTGAACCAGTCGGTGGGTGCGGGTATGCCCGTATTCTCTGCTATCTCGCTGATCTGGCGGTAGTAGTTGGCAACGAGGGCTGCGTTCACGGGTGCAGCGTCTACCGATGCGTCTTTCTCTACCCAGATGGCAAAGTCGACCTTGCCTCTCACCACCTTCTTGGTGATGATCTGTCGAATCTCCATCTCCTTCTCGCGGTAGATGGGCGCGATGCGTGTTGAGAGGTCGAGCGCCTTGCTGTTCAGCGATTTCACCTCAACGTTGATTTTCTTTCCTTTGTAGGCCACGACCGTCTTGCCATAGCCCGTCATCGACTGTATCATAACTTTTTGTTGATTTTTATGGGTTTCTCGCCCGTTGTTAAGATTACGGTCTGCAAACCTACAGCTTGTTGGCATTCTAATGCTGCGGGAGGTTTGAAGACTTGGTGGTGCAAAAGTACACTTTTATTATGAAAAAAACAAACGGTGACACAAAAATTGTTTGTGCCACCGTTGGTTATCGATGTGGGTTAAAATCAGAAATGCAGCTTTGCGCCGACGCTAAGCTTCAGTTCGCCCTCGGCTGGGTGTTGTGTCCACTGCTCTATCTTCTTGCTGTAGACTGTAGCCGACGGCTCCACATAAAGTTCGAGGTTGTTGCTCACGCGCCATCCTGCCTGAAGGGCGGCATGCACGCCGGCAGCCACCTTTGTGTCTTGGTCCTTGCGCGAGGCAATGCCCAAGGTGGGGCCCACGATAGCTGTGGCTTGGAACACATCGTCTGTTGTGGGCAGCCCCGTCACGGCAGCCTTGGCGTCGAGCATGTAGGCGGCGGTAACCGATGTGATGTTCTGGTTGCCTTTGCCACGACGCTGCACCACCGAGTTGGACACCTCGCCATAGACGCCGTGCAAGCCGCTGAGCCAGTGGCCGTAGCCTAAGGTGGTGACCATTTGCAGCTTGCGCCCGAAGGGCGACATCTGCGGATAGTTGGCTGTGAACAGGCTCGTTCCTGCGCTCACCGTTATGAAGTGGCGCTGCTCGGGTGTCTCTATCGGGTCGTGGCGTGCGGGTCGACGCATGGCATACTCTACACCGAGCATGGCCTGAGGCATGCAGCGGTCGCGCTGTCCTAAAAACTCGGAGCCGAGCATATATTCCATCTGCAACTCGCCCACCATGATGACGTTGCTGCCGAGGTTGAGGCGCAGCTGTCCGCCCGCGTGGATGTCGGGGGCAAAGCGCGTCTTCTGTCGGGCGTAATCGACGCCCGCGTTGGCACCTGCCAGAAGCACCACCGAGAGCACACGGTCTGGGTCATAGCCGTAGCTATGTGCAGTGAGGTCGGCGAGCCAGTCGGCACCAAGGGTTGCCTTCGTCCATCTATAGCCTGCTTTTTTGCGACTAATCATGCCACCCATGGAGGCACGCCATCCGTTGGCTCCAAACCAGTGGGTGTAGCCCAGACGGAAGGCCGGCATATATTTGACTGCGCTGTTCAATGTCCTTAAGTGGTTGCTCACGCCGAAGGCTCCGCCAATGGTGCTGTAAGGAGCGTATGTGTCGTTGCCCACGCCCTTTGACGAGAGACGTTTGGCATAGTGGTATGTCATTCCGACCAAGAGCGATGGCATGAGGTCAAAATGTTTGTTTGACGACACGAATGGGGCAAAGTCTTTGTCATACAGGTCGGCTCGTGGCTCGATGGTGATGGCGAAGGCATCGCTCAAGCGGAAGTTGGCTTGCAAGCCTGCTCCCACGCCCCACGAGTTGTGGTAAGGAATGTCGGGCTCACGGTCCACATGTGTGAAGCTTCCTCCCACGACAGCGTTAAGCCAGAACGAGCGGTAAGGGTTTACGCCGATGAAGGCGTTGTGGAGGTTCAGCATGTAGTCGGCCTGCAGCCCCACCGCCTTCACGCGGTGAGCATCGTTCTGCGTGAACGTTATGGCGTTGGCACCTAGACGCACGGCGTTGTAGGGGTCGAACCATTTGCCCACAGCCACCATGAGGCGCTCGCCCATGTTGTGTTGCCATGTGGTGGGATGACAGTTGAACATGAACAACGGGCCTGCCGTAGCAGAGAGGAACAGTCCGTTGGCGGGCGATGCCACAGCCAGCGAGTCGGCCACGTTGCGGCGTGTGCCAGGCTCTGGCAGACGGTAACCGAAGCCAATGTTGGCTGTGAGGACGGGGCGGTAGCCGTGCCATGAGAAGCTTTGCGTTGCGTCGTCATCGATCAGCGTCATGCGTGGCTCCATGTAGAAATAGGTGCTTCGTGAGAGCGCCAACTGTCCGCGCAAGCCAAGATGTGCGCCAATGCCTTGCTCAGAGTGGCCTTCCTGTCGCGAGTAGGCATAGTCGAGGCCCGCTATGCCGTAGACCTCAAACCGTTTCGGCGTGTAATGGACGCCTGGCTGTGCCAGAGCTGTGATGTTGAGCATGTAGTCGAGAGCCAGCGCCATATATTTTGTCCTTAAGGCCTGCTTCTGCCACACTCCGCTGCTAAGATTCATACGCAGACCGTGCTCAGGCGTGATCCAGTCGCCGATGTTCAGCTCGCCCTGCAAGCCCACTTTCATATCATGTCCTCCAAGCACGTTCATGCCGGCTCCGGCATCGAGGAACAGGTGGTCGAAGGGTCGTTTGTTGTCATAATATTTTGTGACGCGCGGGCGTTGTAACATATAGTTGAGTGCTCCGCCCGGCACCTGTGCCTGTGCTCCCATGGTCATGGTGAGCGCCAAGGCCGCCATCAACGCCTTTGCCTTGTATGGTGTTGAGGCTTTTTTGCTTGATGATGCGTTACATGCGACATGTAGCGCGAGGGTTATGTCTTTAATCATTTGTTCACTCTTTTTCGATAAGCAAATCGCACACGTCACCGTCGACGGCAGCAGTGCGCTTGAGGTCCGGATTCATCTCAAACGCCTTCTTCAGGGCGTTGTAAGCCTCGACGGGGTCGTTGAGGCGGTTGAGGCAGACGGCCCGCAGATAGTAGGAGAGCGCCTCATTCTCGGGTAGCTGTCGGCTGAGCTTGAACGCCTCGTCGTTGCGCTTCATGGCGAGGAGCATGACGACCTCGTTTCTGAGGCCTGTCTTCGCAACTGTGTCGAAATGGCCCTCGTAACGACCGTTGAGCACGGCGTTGACGGCGAGCAGCAGCTTGTTGTCGTCGTTGTCCTTGACAAACTGGGCTATGGAGTCGGCCTCGCTGTAGAGACCAGAACTGAGGAGAGCCACCATCTGGTTGGTGTTGACCTCTTGCGGTGCTCTGCTGCCGGCGAAGGGACGCAGCAGGTCGGGGTCGGGAGCCTGACGGTCGATGAGCACGCGCTCAAGGTCGTTGGCGGCAGCCATGAACGACGGGTATACCTCAAGAGCCTGACGCAGAATTTTCTCGCGACGTGTCACGTCGTCCTCGGCGTTATAGAGCTTGTAAAACTCGAAGCGTGTGAGCTGACGGTAGTCTTTCTCATAAAGCTCGCTTATCTCATCGGTGGTGAGCTGACGGAAGATGGCGTAGTGCATGGTATATTCCACGCGGCGCAGCCTGGGCAGATATTCTTTCTCGATGAGACTCTTGTAAGAGGGCAGGCGCAGGATGGCATACCACTGTCGATGAATGTCGTTGGGTATGCGTGAAATGATGTTGTCGACCTGCTGTGCCTCCTCCTCGTGGCCGTCGGCACGCAAGAGGCGTGACACCTCAGCCCATCCTGCCACGTTGGCTTTAGACGAGAACGTCATGTCGTGGCGCAGGTTCTCGGGCACCACGCCGCGCATGTGGCTCAGCACAGCGTTTATGCGCTTCTGTGCGAGCTTGAGGTTCCAGGCATATTTGCCATCTGGCGACGAGCAGCCTGTCATGTCGAGCGACTGAAGCGTGGCGTCTTTCTGTTGCGCTATGAGGTCTATCTGCAGACGCAGCTTCTCCACCTCTGCCGCGTTCTGCGGGTCGTCGGCGTTGAACGTCCATTTGCCTATGGGGAAGCGCAGCTTCACCTCGCCCTTGCTGTCGCGCATCTGCGTCTCGGGCTTCGGCAAGAAATAGGGGTCGGTGATGGGGCGTGTCGCAAATCTGTAGTCGAGCCATCGCAAGGGGTTAATGGTGCCTCGCGCTATGATGGTGGTGTCGCGGTAGAGAATGCGGTTGTAGTTTTCTATCGCCATGTACACATCGCATGAGAACTCGTCCTTGACGTGCTCCACATATATAGAGTCGGCATATCCAATGATGTCGTTGGTGCGTCCCTTCTCGCGTGTCTGCTTGCTTTTCACGGTGACATAGCGCGCTAACGGGTCGCCGGCGGTGGTGTCGGCCATGTTGAAACTGTAGAGACGGTCTTGCGTGCGGTTATACTCGCGCGCGTCGTAGACCATGGGGCGCATGGCTTTCAGTTCGCCGCGTGTCGCGTTGTTAAGGACAGGCTGCACCACCAGTCGGGTGTTATGGCTGAACATCTCGCGAGGCACACGCACACGGGTGCGCACATGGAAGTAGTTGCCTTTAACCTCTATGTCTGTGGGTTCGGGCATGATGCGGTCTGTGATGCGCTTTGTCTGCACCACCACCTCGCCGAGGTTGATGTCGTCTTCTTCAAGCGTGAGCTCCACATATTTCTGGTTCTTTACCTTCAGCGTCTGTGGTTTTATGCCCACCATGCTGAACTTCAGTGTTGTGCCCGTTCTCACGTTAAAGGCAAACCGTCCGTCAAGGTCGGTTGTTGCCATGGCACGTTTGGTTGCGGCATCGGTGATGTTGACGCCCACCAACGGCTCGTTGTCGGTTTTCAACAGTACCTTTCCTGTGAGGCGTATGATGTCTTGGGCGCTTGCCGTAGACGGGCATAACGTGCATGCTGCAATGGCGAGCACGACGCTAAGCACGAGGCGTGGCAGGTGCATGAGGCTACGAGCCGGCAGCAAGTGCTTGCTACGTTGTGTGATGTTGTAAAAAGATGAATGGTTCGTCATGATTGATGATTCTTTGCTTCTTTCGCTTTCGAAAGGTCTTGGGTTTTTCGAAAGGTCTTCTGCATTTTGAAAAACTTCTGTTCTTCTGAACACCTTCTGTTTTTCTTAAAGTTCCTACTGATTTTTCCGAAAGTCCTTCTATTTAATAATGTAGACCAATGTCACGCCTGCCTTGAGTGGTGCGAAGACCCACTGGCGGCGGTTGGGTGTCTCGGGTGCTGTCTCCTTCGTTTCGTCGTAACGCTTCTCGCGCAGATGCAATGCTCCTGCACCGATAGATGTTTCAAGGCTCCATCGCTTGCCGAGCACGAAACTGTAGCCGTAAGTCAAGCCACCGCCAAAGGCGTCGCCTGTGTGACGGGTGTCGTTAAGAAGAATGTTGTAGTTGGCGGCAGTGCCGATAATGCCCATGAAATGTCCTGCCTGTGGACGTGCGCTGAACCAATAGCGCATCTCTACGTTGCCCATCTCTCCGCGCGAGTTGAGGTCGCTAACCTTTAGACGGTTATATGCCGCGTCGAGGTTGAGCGTGATATGACGGTTCAGTCGAAACTCCAAACCGAAGTTGGGTGTCGCCGTGGCCCAGTATAAGACGTTCGTTTTCAGACCAATGCGTTGCGCGTGAGCTGTTGTGCCTATTGCTGCGAGGCTCATGGCGAGCAATGTTGTGGCCAGGATGCGGTGTGTGCGCGTCATGATAGGGCGAATGTTTTTTAAGCCCGTTTTGAACATAAAAATAAGTTTTTTTTATAAAAATTCGTTTCTTTTCTGTTGGCTCGTTTAGCCTTTCTTTATCGCAGTGTTTTTATTTTGGACACAAAAGTAATTAAAAAAAAGATAAGGAGGTTATAAAAAATGTTAAATTTGGATCTAAATATAGGAAAATGCTATTATATGATAAGAAATTTGGGTTAAACGGCGAAAAAGATGGGGCGAAAGAAGAAGGAAGAAAAGTAGGACAGCGGAAAAATGAAGTCGCGCTTCGCGCTCGTTGTTTTTAAGAATTAATGTTCCCAAAAAGCAAACGGGCGCGGAGCGCGACGTGAAAAATAAAAACGTTTGGGCGTGTCGTTACAGCAGGTCTGGGAGCTGGAACAGTTTTGTTGAGTTGCTGCCCTTCACCAGGATTGTTCTGCCCACGGGCTGGTCTTCAGCGATGGCGGCCTTCACCTCGTCCACATCGTGGAACGTGCGGAACGGAGGGTTCACGGCTTCAAACTCGCTGCCCACGAGCCACACCTCCTCAAAGCCCACGGTCTCAAGGAAGCTCACCACCTTCTGGTGCTCTTCACGGCTCACGTCGCCCAGCTCACCCATCATGCCGAGGATGCACATCTTGTGGTCGGCACGCATGTCGCGGAAGTTTTCGAGCGCCGCCTTCATGCTTGTGGGGTTGGCGTTGTAGGCATCGACGATGAGGCGGTTATGGGCTGTCACCACCAGCTCCGAGCGGTTGTTGCTCGGCACATAAGAGGTGAGGGCGTGGCACACCTGCTCCTCGCTCACGCCAAACCACAGGCCTATGGTTGCTGCTGCCAACATGTTGTAGATGTTATAAGAGCCAATGAGGTGGGTGTGGACGGTGTGCATGGGGCCGTCGAGGTGACGCCACTCGAAGTTGAGGAACGGCGCACACTCTGTGACCTGTCCGTAGACGTAGAGGTCGGGCGAGGCTTTGCAGCCGTAGCGCACGAGCTTGAGGTCGTGGGCGATGCCGAGCAGATGGTCGTTGTCGTTATGTATGAACACCACGCTGTCGGGGCGTGTGCGCAAGAAGTCGTAGAGCTCGCCCTTGGTCTTTACCACCCCTTCGAAGGAGCCGAAGCCCTGAAGGTGAGCACGTCCCACGTTGGTGATGGTGCCACAGTCGGGTTCCACGATGTCGACAAGAGTCTTGATGTCGCCGGGATGGCTTGCGCCCATCTCCACGACAGCGATCTCATGGTCCTTGGTGAGGCGCAGCAAGGTCTTGGGCACGCCGATGTCGTTGTTGAAGTTGCCTTGCGTGAAGAGCACGTTGTAACGCTCGCCCAGGACGGCAGCAAGCAGCTCCTTGGTTGTGGTCTTGCCGTTGGTGCCTGTGACGCCTATGATCTTTGTGCCGAGGGTGCGGCGGTGATGTAAGGCAAGCTGCTGCAAGGTGTGCAGACAGTTGTCGGTGAGGATGAAGCGCTGGTCGCCCTCAACGGCATATTCGGCCTCGTCGACCACGGCGTAGGCGCAGCCCTTGTCAAGAGCTGCTGCTGCAAACTTGTTGCCGTCGAACGATTCGCCCTTGAGCGCGAAGAAGATGCTTCCTTCGGGACAGTCGCGACTGTCGGTTGTGACAACGGGGTGTTGCTGGAAAATTTTGTAAAGCTCTGTTATGTCCATTGCTTTTCTATTTTTTTTGTTTCGTTCTTTCTCTGTTTCGTTCTTTCTCTGTTCTTTCTCTGTCTACGCTTCGTCTGTCGTTGCGCGTTTTCTTGCCGAGCTTGGCTTAACTGCTGCAAAGTTAAGCTAAAGTTGCGAAACTGATTATAATTAAACTCCGTTTTTTTGATAAAATCAAAATAATATGCTTATTTTTGCATGCGCAATAATTTTTTTTGAGCTAAACAACAGGAAAGAAAATGAATCATAACACGATAAACGTCCGAGGACGACTCATTGACCTCTCAACGCCCAAGGTGATGGGCATTCTTAACGCCACACCCGACTCGTTCTACAGTGGCAGCCGTAAACAGACGGAGCGTGAGATTGCTGACCGTGCCAACCAGATCATGGATGAAGGTGGCACCTTTATTGACGTGGGGGCGTTCTCTACACGTCCAGGTGCCGTGGAGGTGAGCGAGGAGGAGGAGACGGAACGTCTGAAACGTGCCATCACCATCGTGCGCCGTGAACAGCCCGATGCCCCGATCTCTGTAGACACCTACCGCCCGCTGGTGGCACGCCGCTGCATAGAGGAGTTTGGCGCTGACATCATCAACGATGTGTCGGAGGGCGGCATCACGGGCATCGTGGACACGCCCATACATGAGCAGGGCAACATGTTCAAGACGGTGGGCGAGCTGAAGGTGCCTTACATCCTCATGTCGGTGAAGAGCAACATGCACGACATGCTCAAAGCGTTTGCCGAAGAGGTGCAGACGCTGCGCGACTATGGCGCCAAGGACATTATCCTCGACCCCGGCTATGGCTTCGGCAAGACGCTCGACGAAAACTATGCTATCCTGTCGGAGGCTGAACGTCTGCTCACCCTTGAGCTGCCTGTGCTCGTGGGCGTGTCGCGCAAGAGTATGATCTTCAAACGGATAGGCGGAGACCCCACAACGTCGCTCAACGGCACAACGGTGCTCAACACCATTTCGCTGATGAAGGGGGCGGCGATATTGAGGGTGCATGATGTGAGGGAGGCGTGGGAGTGTGTGAAGTTAAAGCCCCACCCCCGCGCCGCGCAAAGCGCGGCTTCCCCCTCCCCTTATGGAAGGGAGTGAATAGCCAGGGCTATAGGAGTTTTGAATTTTGAGTTTTGAATTTTGAATTATCGGCTTTCAGCCGATGTTGAATTTTTGAGTTTTGAATTTTCCTCTTAAAAAAAGACTATTGAATTCTTCACTCTTCACTCTTCTCTCTTCACTTTTAAAAACTCTTCACTTTTAAAAACTTTTCACTTAACTTATGTTTGAATTTGGAATAAAGGATATCATCGACATCTTTTTGGTGGCTTTGATCTTGTATTATATCTACCGATTGATGAAGGAGAGCCGTTCGCTGAACGTGTTCATAGGCATCATGGTGTTTGTGCTCGTGTGGCTGTTCGTCAGTCAGGTGCTGGAGATGCGCCTGCTAGGATCAATACTCGACAAACTGGTGAGCGTGGGTGTGATAGGTATCATCGTGCTCTTTCAGGAGGAGATACGCAAGTTTCTCTATTCGCTTGGAGCACACCAGAGGGTGAGAGCCCTGACAAGGTTATTCTCGTCTCATAAGTCGAGCACCGATGAGGACAAGGAGACCATCATGCCTATCGTGCTGGCTTGCATGGACATGGCACGCGGAAAGGTGGGAGCGCTAATCGTTATAGAAAGGGCAATTCGTCTCGACGACATCGTTGACACGGGCGACCGTATTGACGCAAACATCAACCAACGGCTTATCGAAAACATCTTCTTTAAAAACTCGCCGTTGCACGACGGGGCAATGGTCATTGCCGATAAACGCATAAAGGCGGCGGGATGTATTCTGCCTGTGAGCCACAGCCACAGCATACCGAAGGAGCTGGGTCTGCGACACCGTGCCGCCCTCGGCATCTCACAAGACAGCGATGCCATTGCTATCGTGTGCTCGGAAGAGACGGGACGCATATCGGTGGCGATAAAAGGCGAGTTCAAACTGCGACTCTCGGCTGAGGAGCTGGAGAGCCTGCTGGCACGCGAGATGAAGAGCTAAGGCTTCGGGCAGAGGTAAAGCTTAACCTTATTATATGGTCACACGGTTGCCGTGTGACCTTTTTTTTGTCTCTGCTGACGCCTTTTTGGGTGTTGATAATCTTTTTCTTGCCTATTCTTGTGCGTAAAGATAATTATTCCTCTTTTTTCTTTCCATGGCATCGATATTTTGTGTAATTTTGCAGTCGGATTTTGCAATGTGTATATTGCAATCTTGCCAAAGCGTTCTTTTATCACCCAAACAAGACAATTCTTTAAGGGCATTACCTACAAAAAATATTTTTACTAGATAAATTATGGATTTATTACAGAAGATTGTTGCACGCGCCAAGAGCGACAAGCAACGCATCGTGCTCCCCGAAGCAACAGAGGAGCGCACTCTTAAGGCCGCCGACCGAGTACTGGCTGACGACATCGCAGACATCATCCTCATCGGTAATCCGGAGGAAATAAAGAAACTGGGAGCAGAGTGGGGGCTCACACACCTCGACAAGGCTACCATCATCGACCCTCTGAACAATCCTAAGAGTGAGGAGTATGCTGCCTTGCTGGCTGAGCTGCGCAAGAAGAAGGGCATGACCATTGAGCAGGCCCGCGAGCTCGTTAAGAACCCGCTCTACCTGGGATGCATGATTATCAAGACCGAAGGTGCCGACGGACAGATCAGCGGCGCCCTCAGCACAACGGGCGACACCCTGCGCCCTGCATTGCAGATTATCAAGTGTGCACCCGGCATCACATGCGTGAGCGGTGCCATGCTGCTCATCACCGACAAGAAGGAGTATGGTCAGGACGGCGTGGTCGTGATGGGCGACGTTGCCGTTACACCTATGCCCGATGCTAACCAGCTGGCACAGATCGCTGTGTGCACAGCACGCACAGCACAGTCGGTTGCAGGCATAGCCGAGCCGCGTGTGGCAATGCTGAGCTTCTCTACCAAGGGTAGCGCCAAGCATGAGGTTGTTGACAAGGTTGTGGAGGCCACAAAGCTGGCTCATGAGCTTGACCCCGAGCTGAAGCTTGACGGTGAGCTGCAGGCTGATGCCGCTCTCGTGCCCTCTGTAGGCGAGAAAAAGGCTCCCGGTAGCGACATCGCCGGTCATGCCAACGTGCTCGTTGTGCCTTGCCTTGAGGTAGGCAACATCGGCTATAAGCTCGTGCAGCGTCTGGGTGGTGCCATCGCCATCGGTCCTATCCTCCAGGGCATCGCCCGTCCTGTCAACGACCTGAGCCGCGGCTGCTCTGTAGAAGATATCTACTACATGGTGGCTATCACAGCTTGCCAGGCTATGGATGCGAAAAAATAAATTTTGAATTTTGAGTTTTGAATTTTGAATTGTCGCTTCGCGATTTTGAATTTTTCATTTTTGAATTTTTCATTTATTGAATTTTTCATTTTGAATTTTTCATTTATTGAGAATTCTTATTGAATGGAATTTTCAACGATTGCGATTGGATTTATTCAATTATGCTTTATCTCGTATAATTTGTGACGATGAGTGACTTTGGAAATATTTTGGAAGACAAATGCATGAATTTCTCCATTCGTGTGGTATCGTTATGTCGATTCTTGAATGAAGAGAAAAACGAATATCGCATTGCCGACCAAATGTTTCGAAGTGGAACGAGCATTGGGGCAAACGTGGCAGAAGCACAATGTGCCATAAGCAAGAACGATTTTGTCGCTAAGCTTTATATCTCATTGAAAGAAGCAAACGAAACCCTATATTGGTTGAAATTGCTTCACCGCACTCAATATATAACGGGAAAACAGTTTGCTTCAATCTATAGAGATTGTGAAGAGTTAAAACGTTTGCTTGTATCTGTCACAAAAAAAATGACAACAAAAGAATAAGCTTTAAATAACGTAAAATCATAATTGAATATCTCAAAGAAGATTATTTCATAAAAATGAATATCTCATAAAAAATGAATATCTCATAAAAATGAATATCTCAAGAGAGTAAAAATCCAAAATAAATAATTCAAAATCGCGAAGCGATAATTCAAAATTCAAAATTCAAAATTCAAAATTCAAAAATGGCCAATGGCCATTGGTCCTTGGCCATTAATTCAAAATTCAAAATTCAAAATTCAAAAATCAAAATATGAAAGTACTTGTTCTGAACTGCGGTAGTTCATCAATCAAATACAAACTTTATAATATGGACGACAACTCTGTGCTTGCAGCAGGAGGTGTTGAACGTATCGGCCTCGATGAGGCATTCATCAAGGTGACATTGCCTAACGGCGAGAAGAAAAAGATTATGCACGACATGCCTGACCATAAGGAAGGCGTGAACTTCGTGTTCCAGTGTCTGCTCGACCCAGAGATTGGCGCTATCAAGAGCCTTGAGGAGATCGACGCTGTGGGCCACCGCATCGTGCAGGGCGGCGACCTCTATGAGAAGAGCGTTATTGTTGACGAGAGCGTGGAGAAAGGTATCGAGAGCCTTTGCGATCTCGCACCCGTTCACAACGCCGGCCACCTGAAAGGCATCCGTGCCGTTGACAAGCTCATGCCTAACACTCCCCAGGTGTGTGTGTTTGACAACGCCTTCCACAGCACCATGCCCGACTATGCTTATCTCTACGCCATTCCTTATGACCTCTATGAGAAATATCATGTGCGCCGCTACGGCTTCCACGGAACCAGTCACCGCTATGTGTCACAGCGCGTGTGCGAGTATCTGGGCCGCGACATCAAAACACAGCGCATCATCACATGTCACATCGGCAACGGCGCTTCTGTGTCGGCTGTTAAGTTTGGCAAGTGTGTGGACACCTCTATGGGTCTCACTCCTCTGGCTGGCGTGATGATGGGTAGCCGCTCTGGCGATATCGACCCTTCTGCCGTGACCTTCCTCATGGAGAAGCTTAACATGCAGCCTCAGGAGATGGCCGACTTCTTGAACAAGAAGAGCGGTGTGCTCGGCATAACAGGCATCTCTTCAGACATGCGCGAGATCGAGAGCGCTGCTGCTGAGGGCAACGAGCGTGCCAAGCTGGCGCTTAACATGTACAACTATCGCATCAAGAAATATATCGGCGCTTACGCTGCCGCTATGGGTGGTGTTGACATCATTGTCTGGACAGCAGGCGTTGGCGAGAACCAGGTAGGCACACGTCTTGAGGCTTGCTCGGGTCTTGAGTTCCTTGGCGTGAAGATGGATGCTGAGGCCAACAAGGTGCGCGGCGAAGAGGCTATCATCTCTACTCCCGACTCGAAGGTTACCGTTTGCGTTATCCCCACCGACGAGGAGCTGATGATTGCCAAGGACACAATGAACTTGCTGAAGAAATAAATAGAATAAAAAAGGAATTTACCGGAAGATAAAAGGAAAAGGAATTTATCGGAAGATAACGGATAAAAAAGGAATTTATCGGAAGTAAGGGCTTCGCCCGAAGTTAACGGAAGTTAACGGACATATGCATTGCTCTCTAAAAGATATGCATTGCTCTCTAAAAGAAAAGCTATTGTCCGTTAACTTCCATCCATCGAAGATGGATTAACTTCTTTTTAACTTCCGATAAATTCCTTTTTTTAAATTTCCGATAACTTCCTTTTTATTTTACGACCTTCCAACTCTTTCCGTTCTGTCTCACAATCACCACGCCCTGCGTTGTTGAGGGAAGCTTGATGCCGCTGAGGCTGTAGACCTCGTATGGCTTTGAGGGGTCGAAGCCCTGTGTGGTGAGAGAGGGTGTGGCGATGGCTGTGGGCGTTTTCTTGCCTTCCACCTCAAGGCTCGCAATCTCCCATGTGCTGGCAAGCGAGGCGGTGCTGGTGTAGTGGAACGCAATTTTTATGGTCTTGCCCACAAACGGAGTGAGGTCAAACTCGCCTGCCGGTTTAAAAGTCCAGTTGGTACCTTCGGGCCATGTTATGCCCTCTATCTTTGTGGCCTTGCCCTCGCACAGCACCTCTACGCTAAGATAACGTGTGGGGTCTTCGGCGCATTTGTTTAATGCGTGCTTGAAGCGGAACTTTGCGTTGTCCACTTCTTTTAGACTGATTTCGGGAGTCGTGAGCGATACGTCAGAGGCATAAGCCTTGCCGTTAAAAGCATTGGCAACCCAGCCATATTTCACGTCGCGTGTCCACACGTCCTTGCCCGAGGCAGGAGCTTGAGCTGTGGCTACGGTGCAGCCGCCGGCGTTGCGGCCGAAGTTGCGCATGTAAAGCGTCATGGTGCCGTCGGGGGTGGCGGGAATGGGCACGTTGTTGTCTTTAAGTATTATTGTCGACTTGACGCTGGTCTCAGGGTCGAACGCCACGTCGATGCTGTCGCCCCATACATACTCCATGAGGTTAGGAAAGTCGACATAAGGGTTGCGGTTGCCCTGTATGCTGTAGACCGCATTGTTGCGTTTCACCTCAATCTCGTTCACGGGGTCTTCCTTAGCCCACTTTATATATAAGGTGTAAGCCCACTTTTGAAGCGTGGGCCATTCGTTCTGCTCAAGCGAGCTTTTGGCCTCGTTGCTTGCCCAGACATAATCTTGGTAGGCAGTGGCCATGTACATGTAGCCACGGGCAAAATCGCCTTGCCAGTATTTCGACGGCTGCCACACCTTGAAGCCCATGCCGCTGTCGCCCACTTTTATGCAGTCGTTGTTATAATAGCCCTTGCCCGATGTCTGGGTCACGACGCCCATGCCGTAGTTGCTCTTCTGTATGTTGGCTGTTTTGTCGCTGGGCATGAGGTTGAACAGATCCTTATAGGCTTGCGTCTCTGTGCCGCCCCACCAACTCTTTGGAAATGAGTGCTCGATGTTGGTTCCTGAGACCGACTTGCCCCGCTCGCCAAACATGTAGGTCTCGTTGCTATAACGGTCAATGACCTTGCCGTTGTCGTTGTCGGTGAGGTAGAAGCCCCACCATGTGGAGCCGTCTTTGCTGCCGTAAGAAAGCACATAAGCCTCTTTCACGAGGTTATGGATGGCTGTCTTCAGCTCTGCTCCTTTCTTGCCTTTAAGGCTCTGATAGTAGTCGTGCGGAATCTGCGCCATGGCTCCCACTGCTGTAGTGGCGGCCACGAAGGCAGTAACGAAAAGCTTGAGTAATGATTGTTTCATGTTAATTGATTGCTGTTTGTTGGGTTATAGTGTTTCTTTTGTTCTTTTCTTCCTTTCTTCCTTTCTTCCTTTCTTCCTTTCTTTCTTTCTTTTCTTCTTGTCTTAAATACAAATTCGTCTTTTCTTAAAAAACAAAAAAGCAGCAAGAAAACACTCCTTGCGGTGTGGTTTCTGCTGCTTTTTGTCGTCGTGACAACGAGCGGTCCTTGCTCTGAGAGCAAGAGGGGCGGAAATTATTTTCCGTGGTGCTCGTCAGATACAGTCAACTTCTTGCGGCCATGAGCGCGGCGAGAAGCCAATACGCGACGACCATTCTTAGTAGCCATTCTCTCACGGAAGCCGTGCTTGTTCACTCTTCTTCTGTTGTGCGGCTGAAATGTTCTTTTCATTGTTTTTTATAATTTTTATTTGTTATTATTCTCGCTACGGGCTGCAAAATTACTCATTTCTTTTGAATTAACCAAGAATTAACCAAGAATAAAGAGTTTTTTAGCCCAAATATTTAGGTTTTTTTCCAAATTTGCAGTACCTTTGCAGCGCATTTGATGAAACGAGAATAAAATTTCAAAAGTTTTAATAGAAAATCAATATGATCAATTCACAAGACATTAAGATGGGAACATGCATCCGTATGGATGGCAAACTGTTCTTCGTCATCGACTTCCTGCATGTAAAGCCCGGCAAGGGTAACACCTTCATGCGTGTGAAGCTGAAGAATGTTGTTGACGGACGCGTGCTTGAGCGTCGTTTCGACATCAGCGAGAAGTTGGAGGATGTACGCGTGGAGCGCCGTCCCTACCAGTACCTCTACAAGGAGGGTGAAGATTACATCTTCATGAACCAGGAAACTTATGACCAGATTCCTATCGCTCATGATCTCATCACAGGTGTTGACTTCATGAAGGAGAGCGACATCATTGAGGTTGTGTCTGACGCTGACACCGAGACCGTGCTCTTCGGTGAGATGCCCGTTAAGACCAATCTGCGTGTGACCCACTCAGAGCCTGGAATCAAGGGCGACACCGCTACCAACACCTTGAAGCCCGCCACTCTGGAGACAGGCGTAGAGGTTCGCGTGCCTCTGTTCGTGAACGAGGGCGACCTCGTGCAGGTAGACACTCGTGACGGCAGCTACTTGCAGCGCGTTAAGGAGTAAGAAAAACATTTCCAGTTTTTAGTCTTATAGCTTGAATGGCTTATAGTTTATGACGTATGGCCGCCACCTGGCGGGGTGTATAGGCATAAGCTGTAAGCCATTTTGCTTTTTTGGAGCCGACGGAACGGCTTTTTGCCGATAGATCGGCTAAACATACCAACAGCCAATTTTTTTATTATGATGACAAGATTCAGTTTTATCGTGCCTGTGTTCAACCGCCCCGACGAGGTTGACGAGTTGCTTCAGAGCCTCACGCGACAGACCGTCAGAGGTTTTGAGGTAATCGTTGTGGAAGACGGGTCGCAGGTGCCGTGCCGCGATGTGTGTGAGAAGTATGCCTCGCAGCTCGACATCCACTATTTTGACAAGCCCAACTCGGGGCCCGGACAGAGCCGCAACTATGGCGTGGAGCGTGCACAAGGCGAGTATGTCATCATTCTCGACAGCGACGTGGTGCTGCCCGACGGCTATCTCGCTGCTGTAGAGCAAGAGTTGCAGCGCGAGCCTGCCGATGCCTTCGGCGGTCCCGACAGCGCACACCCCTCTTTCACCCCCACCCAAAAGGCCATCTCCTACAGCATGACCTCTTTCTTCACAACCGGCGGCATACGCGGTGGCAAGAAGAAGCTCGACAAGTTTTATCCACGCTCGTTCAACATGGGCATACGTCGCGAGGTCTATGAGCAGCTCGGCGGCTTCTCGTCAATGCGCTTTGGCGAGGACATTGACTTCAGCATACGCATATTCAAGGGCGGCTACCGCTGCCGACTGTTTCCTGAGGCATGGGTGTGGCATAAGCGCCGCACCGACTTCCGCAAGTTCTTCCGTCAGGTCTACAACAGCGGCATTGCCCGCATAAACCTATATAAGAAATATCCAGAATCGTTGAAGCTGGTGCATCTCCTGCCGATGGTCTTCACGGTGGGTGTGCTGTTCCTCCTTCTGCTCTTTGTGGCAGGCATCGTGTTGGGAGCTACTGTGTTGCGCCATTGTGACCCGCCTTTTGGCGGCATGATTTGTGGCGCTGCCCTTCTGCCGTTGGTGCTCTACTCGCTGATAATATTCGTCGACTCGTCGTGCCAGAACCACAGCCTTAAGATAGGTGTGCTCAGCATACGCGCCGCCTTCACACAGCTCATGGGCTACGGCTTTGGCTTCATTGAGGCATGGTGGAAACGCTGCGTCTGCGGCAAGGACGAGTTTTCTGCCTTCGAAAAAACTTTCTATAAGTAGGCGTCCGAAAGATAAGAAGGCGTTAAAACGATAAATAGGCTTTAAAAACAAAAAAGCATGACGACCGATTCTGACTCTCTGCGCATAACCGACTGGGCGATGGAAGACCGCCCGCGCGAAAAACTAATGGCGCAAGGCGCTGCTGCCTTGTCAAACGCCGAACTTCTGGCCATCCTCATTGGCTCGGGCACGCCCAAGATGACGGCTGTGGAGCTGATGAAGCTGGTGCTTCACGACTGTAACGACAATCTCAACACGTTGGGAAAGATGTCGATTGCCGACCTCATGCGCTACAAGGGTGTGGGAGAGGCTAAGGCTGTGACCATTCTTGCAGCTTGTGAGCTGGGCAAGCGCAGGCAGCGTGAGAAGGCAGAGGAGCGTGCAGACCTCGGCTCGGCACAGGCAATCTACGAATATATGCACCCCCGCATGCAAGACCTCGATGTGGAGGAGGCGTGGGTGTTGCTCATGAACCAGAACTTTAAGCTCATCAAGGCTGTGCGCATATCGCATGGCGGCATCAGTGAGACGGCTGTTGACGTGAGGGTGATCTGCCGTGAGGCTATCCTCTGCAACGCCACGGTGGTGGCTCTCTGCCACAACCATCCGAGTGGCAACAACCGCGCCAGTGGCGACGATGACCGCATAACGCAACGCGTGGAAAAGGCGTGTCAGACCATGCGCCTTTATTTTCTTGACCATCTCATAATAACCGATGGCGATTATTATTCTTATCGTGAGAATGGAAAACTGTGAGATTATTGTTTGATTGCCGACGATGACGCACCGGCTTTCGAATTTAAGCTAAATGCGGAAAAATAAAGATACAGAAAAAGCTGAAATACAGGAAAGCTGAAATACAGAAAAATCAGAAAAACAGAAAATCAGGTAAAGTTATGAAAACAATGAACAGAATGATTGTATGGGCAATGATGCTCATCGCAACGATAGCAACAACGGCATCGTGCAGCAGCGACAACGACGGTAACGACACGCTCTCTGCAAACGACAAGGCGCAGATGTATGGCCACTATCAGTCGCTCGCCATCTATGGCGATAACATCACAACATCGGCAATAGATGTAAAAGTGTCAGAGGATCATGTTAAGTTTACGGTGCCCGTGGAGCAGATTCTACCCTCTGTCATGTCGGAAGCAAACGGACTTGATGAGGCTGTGGCTACGGTGAAGGTCGATGATGTGGAAGACAGCTACACCTTGGTGCGCTATTATAACAACATCGCTTCGTTCAGCGTGCCTGCACAGACCGTCAATTTTACCTATAAGGTGGGTGGAGCAAAACAGACGGGCAACATAAAGCTCTCAACTCCCAGCTTCTCTTACAACACCTCGACAAAGATGCTAAACATCGGCTACACCATTGAGACCGTGACCCTTAACGGACAGCTCATAAGCAGCTACAAGAAGCGCGTGATGAGAATGAAAGAGAGCGATAAGAAAGATTAACTCGTTAAACAAGAGCCATGGTTCGTCCTTAAAAGACCCATGGCTTGTTTTTTAATAACCATGGTTCGTCTTTGAAGAATCATAGCTTGTTGTTCTCTCTCCAAACGGTCGGGGTGCAGAACACACGTTGTTTGAAGACGCGGTAAAGGTGTGTGCGCGATGAGAATCCACATTCGGTGGAGATGATGTCGTTGCTATAGTCGGGATATTTTATCATCATTGCTTTTGCTGCGTCAAACCTAATGTCGCTGAGCCACACCCTGAACGTTGAGTTGAGGCATTGGTCGAAATAAAGCGTAAGCTCGTCCTTGGAGACACCAATGGCAAGCGACAGCGTCATCATGTTTGCTGAGCTGTCTTTATAGCCTTGCCTTCTGCACCAACGGTCGAGCAGCGCTTTTATGCGCTCTGTGCGTTCCTTCGACAGCTCTGTTGACTTCGATTGTGCGCCACCTTTTGCGGTCGATGCTGTGTGGTTGTTGTCTTCCTCGCTTTCGCTTGTCTTGCTGTCGTCCGTCTTCTTGTCGCTTTGTTCGTTGTCATCCTCTTTGTCAAGCAGTTCATCGCTGGGTGTGTAGCTGTTGCCTAAGGCTACGAAGGTCATGGTAAAGAAGAATAAGGCACACAGGCCAATCGGGCCTATAATATAAAGCAACGGTGTGTTCAGAATAACGAACGGCATCACGACGGAGACGAAGCATATGTTGAAGAGGCTTGCATGAGAATAGCGGACGTACGGCAAGAGATCTGTTCCGCTCATCTGTTCAAGCATTTTCTTGCGTTGCATCATCTCTATGAAAATTTTTATTACGCAATAGACCGTATTTGCGGTGTAGAAAGCGAGCATGAGATAGAGCCACCACCCGATGTGTATGCTTTGCTTGCTGTAGAAGCCAAGCAAGAATGTTCCTACAATGGCAGCATATTGCACGCCGCACACAAGATTCATCTGTCTGAAATGGGCATGAGGGGCAATGATGTTGTAGATACCCAATGCGATGAGTGTGAAGCAAGGTGAGTAGATTAAAATGTTGACGATGGCTCCAAGGTCGTCGCCAGAGGCACGAAGCCCAAAGACCATCTGTAGAAGATATTGTCCCGCCAAACCAAGCATGGCGGCTATGATGAGTTTGCGTGAACGCTCATAGCGCTTGTTTACCCATCTCACATGAAGGCGGCTGACAATTAAAATGCCTGCGTTTAGAATCATGAATAAGAAACACGCAAATTGAAGTAGAAACAAAGTGTCCATTGGTCAAAAGTTTTTGTCGAATGCAAAATTACAATTTTTATTTCAAACACCAACGCCTTGTCTCTAAACAATTTTATGAAATTTCTCAGACCTTAATAATTATGACGTGCCTTCTCCTGACTTCGTCATTGCGTACCCCAAGAAATATAAATCATCCATTTTTTCTCGGCAATAATGCATAAAAACGAGCTGTTTCTCGTATAGGAGGTCGAGCTTGCTATTTTACCCGCCTTTTTGCGCGTCACCCAAAGCAACGAGAGCGACCTTTGATTATCAAGCACTTACAAACATGTCTTAAAAAAGTGACGAAGTCAGGAGACCTTAATAATTATGACGTGCCTTCTTGATCATTATGACGTGCCTTCTTGATCATTATGACGCGCCTTCTTGATCGTTATGACGTGCCTTCTTGATCGTTATGACGTGCCTTCTTGCTCTTTTAAAAAACAAAAAAAATGGGCTAAGAGTGTAAAAACTCCAAGCCCTTGTTCCTTCGTTAAGTCAGTCCAGTAAATTTGAAAGATGTTGGTTTTCCATTGAATCTAACAATCGTTCAGTGTTGGTCTAGCAGTTTGTGCTGTTTCTTTTTCTTTTTTCTTTTTCTTTTTGTCTTTTGGCTTTCTGCCAAACTTTATTACCACTCAATTTTCTTACTTATTAACTTCCGCAAAAGTAATCTTTTTTTGAGATTAAACTTGTCTCATTGCTCCACTTTTGTGTCGCATTCCCCCTGTTCAGGTGTCGTATTGGTAGGAATGCGACACCCTAAAGGACAAAAAATGTAATGTGGAAGAGGGTGAAACGATAAAATTTTGTGCTCTTAGGCCATGAAAGTGCGATATTTTTTGTAAGTTTGCATATTGATCATTGCAATCACATTTTATTAACGATAAAGCAGAAACATTCGAAAAAATGACACAGGAAGAAAAGACAAAGATAGAAGAACGCATCGTTGATGTGCTCAAGACCGTGTATGACCCCGAGATTCCAGTCAACATCTACGACCTCGGACTTATATACCGTGTAGAGGTTAACGATGAAGGCATCGTTGACATCGACATGACATTCACGGCTCCATCATGCCCTGCCGCCGATTTCATTCTTGAGGATGTGCGTCAGAAGGTAGACACCATAGAGGGTGTAAAGTCGGCAAACGTGAACCTCGTGTTCGAACCCGAATGGGACAAGAGCATGATGACCGAAGAGGCTCGCGTGGAGTTGGGCTTCGACTAAATTTAAAAAAACAGAAACACTTAAACATTACTCGTTATGAAGAATGTCTATTTCCTTAGCGATGCCCATCTTGGATCATGGGCCATACCTCACGCCCGCACACAGGAACGCCGGCTCGTGAGGTTTCTTGACAGCATAAAGCACAAGGCATCGGCGGTTTATCTGCTCGGCGACATGTTCGACTTCTGGGACGAGTATCGTTATGTCGTGCCCAAAGGATACACGCGCTTTCTGGGTAAGATATCGGAGCTTACAGACATGGGAGTGGAGGTACATTTCTTCACTGGCAACCATGATCTCTGGACATACGGATACCTGGAGCAAGAGTGTGGCATGATCGTTCACACCAAGCCTGTAACAACCGAGATTGGCGACAAGGTGTTCTTCCTTGCCCACGGCGACGGATTAGGCGACCCGGACAATAAGTTTAAGCTTTTGCGTTGGCTGTTCCATAACCGTATGTGCCAGAAGTTGCTTAACGCCATCCATCCCCGTTGGGGCATGTGGCTCGGTCTGTCATGGGCAAAGCACAGCCGTCTGAAGCGTGAGGATGGCACAGAGCCGCCTTACATGGGCGAGGACCGCGAGCATCTGGTGCTTTTCACGAAAGATTATATGAAGACGCATCAGAACATCGACTTCTTCGTCTATGGTCACCGTCACATCGAGCTGGACCTTAAGCTCTCGCGCAAGAGCCGCATGCTCATCCTCGGCGATTGGATCTCTCAGTTTACCTACGCCATGTTCGATGGCGAACACCTCTTCATAGAAGAATATGTGGAGGGGGAGAGCCAGCTTTAAAGGCTTTTTTAAAGGTAAAAAGGTAAAAAAGTAAAAAGGTAAAAAAAGGCTGGCGCCGTAATAAGGGAAGAGTGAAGAACGAAGAGTGAAAAATCCTATAGCCTCTTTTAAGTGAAGAACGAAGAGTGATGAGTGAAGAATTCGATAGCCTTAAAAAAAAAGGAAAAATCAAAATTCGAAAATTCAACATCGGCTGAAAGCTGACAATTCAAAAATCAAAAATCAAAAATCAAAAATCAAAAATCAAAACTCAAAACTCCTATAGCCCTGGCTATTCACTCCCCTCTCCGACGGGGAGGGGGAAGCCGCGAAGCGGCGCGGGGGTGGGGCTTTCCATTATATTATTATGAAACCAAAAGCATTGATATTTGCAGCAGGGCTACTGCTCTGCTCGCTTGGCGTAAGTGCTCAGAAGCACGATTTCGCCGATTTTAAACGTTATGCGGCTGCTAACGCGCAGCTGCCTGAACCGTCGAAGAAAGACAAGAGAGTAGTGTTTATGGGCAACTCCATAACCGATATTTGGGCATCTATGCATCCCGACTTCTTCAAGAGTCATGGTTACATTGGCCGTGGCATCAGTGGACAGACCTCATACCAGTTTCTGCTCCGCTTCCGTCAGGACGTCATAGACCTCAAACCGCGTGTTGTGGTCATCAACTACGGCACCAACGACATTGCTGAGAACACAGGCGCTTATGACGAGGACCACACCTTCGGTAACGTGCTGTCGATGGTCGACATGGCGCGTGCCAACGGCATAAAGGTCATTCTCTGCTCCACGCTGCCGGCCCAGACGTTTAAGTGGCGTCCCGAGATTACCGATGCCATGCAGAAGATCCGTCACCTCAACAACCGCGTGAAAGCCTATTGCCAGGCACACAAAATTCAGTATGTCGACTATTTCTCTGCCATGCTCTCACCCGATGGTCTCGGCTTGAACAAAGATTATCAGAACGACACCGTTCACCCCAACGCCGCTGGATATGACGTGATGGAGAGTATCATCGTGCCCGCCATTGAGAAGGAACTGAAGAAGTAGGGGGTAGACAATGAACAACCGTTCTTCTGTCTGTGGCCGTTTCGCGCCATCGCCAACGGGACGCATGCACCTCGGCAACGTGTTTAGCGCTTTGCTGTCGTGGCTGTCGGCAAGGGCGCAAGGTGGCACATGGCTGCTTCGCATTGAAGACATAGACCCGCAACGGTCGCGTCACGAATATGCCGACATGCTGATGGACGACCTGCAATGGCTTGGCTTAGAATGGGATGGCAAGCCGTGCTGGCAGAGCCAACGTGGCGACATCTACGCCCGTTATCTGCAACAGCTCACTGATGCGGGCCTTATCTACCCATGCTATTGCACCCGTGCCGACATCCTTGCCACACAGGCGCCACACGAGAGCGATGGACGTGTCGTCTACAATGGAACCTGTCGCAACCTGCCACCTGGGGCACGCAAAGGTCCTGCTGCCCTGCGCATGAAGGTGCCAGACGAGGGTAGGGGCATCGTGACCTTCACCGACGGACATTATGGCACCCACACCGTGGACCTCACAACCCAGTGTGGCGATTTCATTGTGCGTCGCAAGGATGGGGCGTGGGCCTATCAGCTCGCTGTTGTCGTGGACGATGCTCTGATGGGCATTAACGAGGTGGTGCGTGGCCGTGACCTGCTCCTCTCCTCTCCACAACAGATATTCCTTGCCCAACAGTTAGGCTTCACGCCACCACGCTTCACCCATCTGCCGCTCCTCTGCAACACCGCTGGTCAGCGCCTGTCGAAACGCGACAAGAGTCTTGACATGGGTTGTCTGCGTCAACGCTTCACACCCAATCAGATTATCGGTCTGTTGGCACATGCCGCTGGCTTGCAGCCCACACCCGATGCCGTGTCGGCGCAAAGTCTTGTAAAAACCTTCTCTTGGAACAAGGTCGTAACTGCCGACATTACCTTCATGTTATAGCTTGTTAAAGAGGATAAAGATGGGTAAAAAAGGTAATAAATTGGTAGAATTCACTCTATTTTTGTTTGTATTTTCTATTATTTCGCATTTTATGTAGCCTTTTTCTTGGCTAATTGTGATAGAAATAATATCTTTGCCGCTGTAAACCTGTCGCGATAAGCAGGCATTCAACACACAATTATTCATTAATTTTTAAAACAACATTAATTATGAAAAAGTTAATTGCTATCGCAGCATTGCTGATTTCTTCAGTTGCTACATTCGCACAGCAGCCCGTTGGCTCATTTTCAATTCAGCCTAAAGTAGGTCTTAACATCGCTTCTCTTACAAAGGCAGACGATTCCGATCCTCGCTTTGGCGTTGTTGCAGGTGCCGAGTTCATGTATCAGGCATCAGACATGTTGGGTGTAAGCTTCGGCGCTCTTTATTCTATGCAGGGATGCACAGCTACTGAAAACAAAGTAGATTATACTTACAAGCTCGACTACATCAACGTTCCTGTTCTCGCTAACGTTTATGTAGCTCCAGGTTTCGCCGTTAAGCTCGGCTTGCAGCCCGCTTTCTGCATTAACAACAAGGCTAAGGCTAAGTCGGGTGACAACTCTGTACAGACAGATGGCATTGACGAGAACACCTTTGAGCTGTCTATGCCTATCGGCTTGAGCTATGAGTTCAGCAACTTCGTTATTGAGGGTCGCTACAACTTCGGTCTGACCAAGGCCTTCAAGGATGAGGACAACAAGAACAGCGTGTTCCAGTTTACCGTTGGTTACAAGCTTCCCCTCTAATAAGCAGAAAACATTTTGCCTTTGGCATAAACAGACGCAAGCGTCGTGAATGATGTAATTTTTTGCACGCGCTTGCTTATAATAAGTAAAGCAGTTGTTTCTCTATTGCTCGTGCATTGAGAAACAGCTGCTTTATATTTTTGCCCGTCTTTCATCAATATTTCCTTCCTTTTGTTCGTTTTCTATCTTTTTTTTTTACTCTGTTTTTCTGCTTGTTCTTTACATAAGTGAAAATTTTCAATGTACTTGGCCCGATTTTTATGTCTTAAGTAATGTTTTGATTTATAGCCTGTTAAATTCGTTTGCCTTTTACAAAGATTTACCTTCAATGTACTTTGTTAAACTTACATAACGATTTTTATCTATATTTGCAATCGCTAACAAGCAAGAAATCAGATATAGTGGTTCTTGAAAACAATAGTCAAGAATATAACACTAAAAATAAAAAGCTTTTTCTTCTACGTTAAGCTAAAAACCATAAAGCCAATAAAGCTCTAAAAGCCGAATGAGACAAGAAAATATTTACACATTATATATAATAACTTAAAAACACTGAAATCATGGAATCAAAAACAAGACAGAATTCCAAGTTTAGATTAGTGCTTTGGGTCATGTTGCTGTTTGTTACGCTTACGGCCTCTGCCCAACAAGTAAAGGTAACAGGTACCGTTACCGACCCGGGTGGTGAGCCGCTCGTGGGCGTTAGCGTGAAAGCCGGAGCAACAGGTGCTATCACCGACATCGACGGCAAGTACTCAGTAGAAGTGGCCTCGTCAGGCTCCATCTCGTTCTCTTATGTGGGCTTCGAGACCATCATGGAGAAGGTGAACGGCCGCAAGACCATCAACGTGACGCTCAAGGAGAAGAACGACGTGCTTAACGAGGTCGTGGTCATTGGCTACGGCACGATGGACAAGAAGGAACTTACCTCTGCCATCTCACACGTTGGCGAGAAAGACTTCCTCACCATCAGTTCGCTCGACCCCTCGATGATGATTCAGGGCAAGGTGGCAGGCGTGAGCATCACCAACACCGGTGCTGGCGACCCCAACAACCAGGCAAGCATCCAGATTCGTGGCGTGTCATCGCGCTCGGCAGGTCTTGGCCCGTTGGTTGTCATTGACGGCGTGCCTGGCGGCAACCTCACCAACATCAACCCCAACGACATCGCTTCGTTCGACATCCTCAAGGACGGTGCTGCTTCTGCCATCTACGGCACACGCGGCTCAAACGGCGTTATCGTGGTGACCACAAAGAAAGGCACAAAAGATGGAAACATGCACACCTCTTACTCGGGCATGGCGTCATGGGACGTGATCAAGAACGAGCTTAAGATGATGAACGCCGACGAATATCGTGACGTGCGTCTCGGATGGGGCGACACCGGCGTTGACCTCGGCGGCAACTACGACTGGCTCGATGGTGTGAGCCGCACAGGTTTCGCCACCCAGCACACCCTCTCTATGAGCGGCGGCAACGCACAGAGCAACTATCGCGTGAGCGTAGACTATCGCAACGCCCACGGTATCGACCTCCGCTCCAAGCGTGAGGAGTATGGTGCGCGTGCTTCTATGATGCACACCACCAAGGGCGGACTGTTCACCCTCACCGCCAACGTGGCACCGCGTATCATCTACCGCGACCAGGCCGACTGGAGCGTGTTCAAGGATGCCATCGAGGCAAACCCCACAACGCCTCTTATGGATCCCGAGAACCCAGCACGCTATTACAACTTCCAAGGTCAGGTCGTAGGTTCCAACCCTGTGGAGCGTCAGAAACTGGAAAAAGATCACGGCGACACCAAGCTTCTCGACTGGGACGGCACCGTGAAGCTCAACCTCCTGCCTCTGCTGCTGAAAGACGGTAAGGGCAACCACAACTTGTCAACACAAGTTATGTTCGCCGACCACCAGTATGACAACAACAACTCGTGGTTCCGCCCCTCAACAAGCACCATCTGTATAAACAACGGCCACGATGGCGAGGCAAGCCGCTCTTACAGCAAGGAGCGCCAGTATGTGCTCGAGTGGCTTACCAACTACACCGGTACCTTCGGCAAGCACAACGTAAAGGGAATGGCTGGCTACTCATACCAATATTCTCAATACGAGGGCTTGAACAACGAAAACAAAGATTTCCCCAACGACGGTCTCACCTATAACAATATGGGCACAGGCGAATATGCCAAGGAAGAAGGCAAGGTGCTCATGGGCAGCTATAAGAATGATGCCAAGCTCATCGCCTTCTTCGGACGTGTGAGCTACGACTTCGACGGCAAGTACATGTTCACTGCATCGCTCCGTCATGAAGGCTCATCAAAGTTTGGTGTCGACAACAAGTGGGGTAACTTCCCCGCCGTGTCAGCAGGCTGGCGCATCTCGCAGGAGAGCTTCATGAAGGACATCAAGTGGATCAACGACCTGAAGCTTCGCGCCGACTATGGTGTCACCGGTAACCAGGACTTCGGCAGCTACAACTCGCTCAACACCATGACAGGCTTCGGCTATTATTTTTACAACGGCAAATATTTCCAGGTGTGGGGTCCCTCGAAGAACGTTAACCCGGACCTTAAGTGGGAGAAAGGCAAGAACTGGAACATCGGTATCGACTTCTCGCTCTTCAACAACCGCGTCAACGGTTCGTTCAACTACTTCAACCGCAAGCAGCAGGACCTCCTCGGCAACTATAAGGTGTCGGTTCCTCCTTACCTCTTCGACGAGACCTTCGTGAACGTGGGAACGATGAAGAACACAGGCTTCGAGTTTGATATCAACGTCAAGGCCGTGACCACCAAGGATTTCTCTTACGACTTCAACGTTGTGGGAGCAACCATGAGCAACAAGTTTGTCGACTTCAGCAACTCACAGTATGTCGGTCAAGACTATTATGACGTGGCAGGTACAAGCGACCCCTATCCTTACTATAACCTGCAGCGCATACAGAAGGGCAAGTCGATAGGCAACTTCTACATGTGGAAATATGCCGGCCACACCACCGACGGCGAATGGCTCGTTTACGACAAGGACGGCGACATCATTCGTGCTTCACAGGCAAGCGACGCCGACCGCCAGAAGGTGGGCAACGGCATGCCTAAGTTCACAATGTCGACAAGCCAGAACTTCCGCTACCGCAACTTCGATCTCTCGCTGTTCTTCCGCGGTGCCTTCGGTTATGACATCTTCAACATTCATGACTTCTACTATGGCACACGCAACTTCACAGGCAACCGCTTACACAAGGCCTATGGCAAGAACTTCCAGATCTCTGCCACCGCCAACCCCGTGGTTTGCGACTACTTCCTGGAGAAGGGCGACTACCTGAAGCTCGATATGGTGACGCTGGGTTACACCTTCAACCCCAAGAGCTGCCGCTTCCTCGACCGCGTGCGTCTCTACGGCACCATGAAGAACGTGTTCACGCTGACCAAGTTTAGCGGCGTAGACCCCTCTACCTACCAGGTTAACGGTCTGACACCGGGAGCACAGGGTTCACGCACCTACTTCCCCTCGACACGCCAGTTTATCGTTGGTTTGCAAGTTGACTTCTGATCACTCATCTAAAGACATAAGAAACAATGAAGATATTCAATATTATTGTATCCGCAGCTCTTTGTGCTCTGCCCCTCGCGAGCTGTACTGATCTGAGCGAAACGCTTTACGACCAGGTAGGAACACAAAACTATTATAACACCAAGATGGATGTGGTGCGAGCCACATTCCGTCCTTTCGAGCACGCCTTCTGGAGCATCCAGAGCCGTCATGTGCTCAACGAGCTTACTGCCGACCAGCTCATCACGCCGACCCGCGACGGTTGGTGGGACGACAGCGGCAAATGGCGCAAGCTCCACTATCACGACTGGAACGTTGAGGATGGTGGTGACGCCCAGACCGAGTGGAACGGCTGCTTCCAGGGCATCGGCCAGTGCAATTATGTAATAGAGGATCTCGACAAGCTCTCTCCCGAGACGTTCGGTTTCTCTGACGCCGAGTTTAACAACCTCAAGGCCCAGTGTCGCGTGCTCCGCGCCTGGTTCTACATCCGTCTGCTCGATGCCTTCCGCAACGTGCCGTTGTCGGTGAGCTTCAGCGATGTGTCAAAGAACACTGAGACACAGGTGGAGCCAAAGGTCATCTATGACCTTATCGAGAGCGACCTCAAAGAGTGCATACCCATGCTCACGTCAAAGACCGAGCTGGGTGCCAACTCATCCATCCAGGGACAGTGGACCAAGGCAGGTGCTGCCGCCCTGCTCGTGCGTCTCTACCTCAACGCCAAGGTCTACATTGGCGAAGACCATTACAGCGACTGCGCACAGGTGGCACAGGACATCCTTGACGGCAAGTATGGCAAATATCAGGTTGCCGACCGTTGGGACGCTGCCTTCGACTGGGACAACGACAACTGCGACGAGGTGATCTTCGGATTCCCCGGCTCAGCCAACTATACCTACTGGCATTATCAGGCCGACACCTACTGGTGGACGGCTCCTGCACGCGCTCGCTACTATTTCAATGATGCCAATGCCGAGGCCGGCGACCACAACACCAAGTATGCTGCCTCACCGAGCTACGCCCCCAACGGTGTGCTCATGACCTACAAGCTGGGCATGCCCATCCAGAAGTTCCGCAAGTATGAGGGCGACGAGCGCATGAAGCTCTACAAGAACCTCGGCAACAGCAAGCGCGAGGGAATGTTCCTCTATGGCTACCTCGAATATAAGGATGAGAACGGCAATACCAAGCGTGTGAAGGCTCCTGAGGTCGATTATGAGCTGTATATCAGAGACGCCGTGGGCAAGTTCCAGGGCCTGAACCCCAACAAGTGGCTGAATGTGGCAACGAGCACCCTGCGCGACGGCGACCACAACTCAGGATGGCATTTTGCCAAGTATCCGTTCTACAGCGACGAGGACGAGCACCAGATGGAGAGCGACTACACCGAGATCCGTCTGCCCGAGGTCATCTACTCGCTTGCCGAGTGTAAGCTGCGCGCTGGCGACACAGCAGGAGCAGCCAAGCTGTTGAACAGCGTGCGCAAGCGCAACTATCCCGCCGCCATGCTTCAGAAGAACCTCTACGCCCCTGAGGGCGAGGCGCAGCTCGACATGGACGAGATGCTTGACGAGTGGGGACGCGAGTTCTTCGCCGAGAGCCGCCGACGCATCGACCTCATCCGTTATGGCAAGTTCTCTACAGGAGGCACATGGTGGGACAAGGGTGCCGATGCCGACAATCACACCGAGATTTTCCCCATCATGCGACCCATCCTCAACGCCAACCTCAAGTTGGTGCAGAACCCGGGCTACAACAAGTAACGGGTGAGAAGAGAGCAATGTGTTAAACAAAGAAACAACAAAAACACTTCAACGTTATGAAACGAAACATCAATTTCAAACATACGTCGCTCTTCGCGCTGCTTTGCCTCCTGTTCATGCAGATGCTGGCAAGCTGTGACGGCGAGAAAGACCTCAAGATCATTGAGGGCAACCTGCCCATCAAGACCTCTACCTTGTTTATGGTGGGCGATGCCACGCCCAACGGATGGAGCATCGACGCCCCCACACCGTTCACAGCCTCTGAAGCCGACCCCATGGTCTTCGAGTGGACAGGCTCACTGAACAAGGGCGAGATGAAGCTCTGCCTCACAACGGGCAGCTGGGACGCTGCTTTCATCCGTCCCATGACAGCGGGTGAGGAGATCAGCAAGACAAACATCACGAACAAGACGTTCGACATGTACGCTGGCGATCCCGACAACAAATGGAAGGTGACAGAGGAGGGCAAGTACAAGCTGTCGTTCGACATGCGCAACTGGACCTTCTCTACCGAGTATCTGGGTGAGAAGGAGAAGCCTGCCGTTGAGCCTATCGAGGCAGAAAACCTCTACATGGTGGGCGATGCCACACCCAACGGCTGGAACATCGACGCTCCCACGGTGCTTACAAAGCAAGGCAACTATGTGTTCGTCTACGAGGGTGAGCTGAAGGCTGGCGACCTCAAGTGCTGCTTGAAGACCGGCGACTGGGGACAGCCATTCGTTCGTCCCGATGCTGAAGGCGTGAAGATCAACAAAGACGGTGTCGAGAGCCCCGACTTTGTGTTCACCGCAAGTCCCGACAACAAGTGGAAGGTAGAAGAGGGCGGCAACTACCGTCTGACCTTCGACCTCGAACACAGGACCTTCAAGGCCGAGTATCTGGGTGCCATAGAAGTGGCCAAGGACCCCATCGTTGCCGACAACGTGTGGATGATTGGCACCGCCACACCCGGCGGATGGTCGCTCGACGATGCCGCACAGTACACCAAAGATGCGAACAACAAGTATCTCTTCACATGGGAAGGTGACCTCAAACTTGGCACCTTGAAGGCATGCACAAAGAAAGACTTCAGCGCTGCCTTTATACGTCCCTCTTCTGCCAACGTGGCCATCACCAAGCAGGGTGTGGCAGCCGACGACTTCGTCTTCACCACCTCTCCCGACGACCAGTGGGAGGTTAAGGAGGCCGGCAAGTATCGCATAACCCTCGACCTGGAGCATTACACCATCAAGGTAGAGAAGAAAGATTAACACTAAACCTCGTAACATAAAAATATGAAAAAGACATTTTTGTTTGCTACGGCTCTGGCCGCTCTCTCCATGTTCTGCTCTTGCAAGGACGAGATAGAGATGCGCTACCCGCCAAAATATGAGTTGCCTGAGCTGCCAACGGTTGAGGGCATTCACGAGAACCAGAAGGCTCCTCTCTATTGGAGCGTGTATGAGAACTGCTATCTGCAGGAGCGTCAGGGCCACACTGGCGACGACCTCGACATCAGCGAGGCCGAGTGGGACAACATCATCGACTGGGTGGCCACCAACCTCAAACCCTATGGCTACGACATGATCTGTACCGACGGCTTCATACCCATGCTCGACAAGGAACACCGCGGCTACATGACCCACTATGGCAAGATGGCGCTGAAGGACCTCGTGGCCAAGTGTAAGGCCAAGGGCCTGAAGCTCGGTGTCTATGACAACCCGCTGTGGATTCATAGCGACGACAACTGCGTGGTGGAAGGCACCACCTACAAGTATGCTGGTTTGAAGTGGAATCACAAGTCGCCAGTGCTGAACCCTAACGCCAAGGAGATATTCAACTGGGCCGTGGCAGAGAACCCTGGCTGCGAGGAGTTTATCGATGGCTTCTTTAAGTATTATAAGGAGCTGGGGGTCGACTTCATCCGTATGGACTTCCTCTCATGGTATGAGGATGGCAAAGACCGTTATGCTGGCATTCAGGGACGTGGCTACGGTCGTGAGAGCTATGCCCGCGCTTTGGCTTACATCGCTGCTTCGGCAAAGAAATATGGTGTGTTCACCTCGCTCGTCATGCCTCACATGTATGATGATGCAGTGGTTGAGGCTAAGTATGGCAACATGGTGCGTATCGTTGCCGACACTGGCACAGGCACATGGTGGCATTGCTCGGCACAGGACAAGGGCAAGTCGTACACCACATGGCCAAACTGCATGAACCAGTTTGACGGATTCAAGTATTGGTCACACATCGCTGGCCGTGACAAGATTATCCTTGACGGCGATTTCCTGCGTCTCAACACCTTCGACAACGACAACGAGCGTCAGACCGTCGTGTCGTTGCAGCTCCTCGCCGGTGGCCCTGTGGCCGTTGCCGACCAGCCTGGATCTATAGGCGACAACCTTAAGTTCTACACCAACAGCGAACTGCTCGCTCTCAATGCCGACGGTTTTGTGGGTAAGCCCCTGAACGACAAGCTTGGCGAGAACAATGAGGTGTGGTACGGACAGATGAAGAACGGTGACTGGGTTGTCGGCCTGTTCAACCGCGACGAGAACACCGCCACCATGACCGTCGACTTCAGCCAGCTCGGCATAAGTGGTGAGATGAACGTTCGCGACCTATGGAAGCATGTGGACGAGGGCAAGGCTTCATCGCTGACAGCCAACGTGCCTGCCCATGGCTGCAAGATTGTCAAGCTTACAAAGTAAGAACGGTTTCTAATCGTAGATTGGTTTTATGTTTGAATAGGAAACCTCTGAGTTTCGACCTCTGGACGGCGTCGCTACCTTATAACATTGGTTAGCTTCATGTAGTTTTTATTGGCTTGTTTCATAATAGCGTCATACTTATACAAGCAACGCCGTTCCAGAGGTTTTTCTTTTCTACCTGCAACAATTTATCTCCAAACAACTGTAATTTTATGAAAACATTTTTTACCCAAATCTTTAAGTCACGACAGATCAAACGCTTGTTCTCGTTTGTGACCCTCAACGCCTTGGCGCTCACGGCAGCTCTTGCACAGGTTGCCAACAACCCGAAGGCCAACGACAAGGCGGTGGTGACTTGTGGCAACGCACGCTTCACCGTGCTCACGCCAGAGATGATCCGAATAGAATATAGCGACAAGGCTGCATTCGAAGACCGCGCCACCTTCACCGTGGTGAACCGTAACCTCACGGTGCCACAGTTCACAAAGAAAGAAGATTCACAATACCTCTATATCACCACCTCAGCTCTCGAACTGAAATATCGCAAGGGCTCAGACCCGCGCACCGTGCCCGCCTCGTCGGCAAACCTGTCGGTGGTGGTTAAGAACCATACGGGCAAGACCACATGGTATCCCGGCAAGCCCGACCCTCTGAACCTCAAGGGCACCTGCCGCACGCTCGACGGACTGATGGGCGAGGGCAAGCGCTCAGAGATGGAGAACGGACTGGTGTCGCGCTCGGGCTGGGCTGTCATTGACGACTCATGGACCACGCCCCGCTCCGACGGCGGACGCTCTTACGCCCTTGCTCCCGACGCCACCGTGGGCTACGACTGGTGGGCAGAACGTGCCGACAGTCACGCCATGGACACCTATCTTCTGGGCTATGGCAACAACTACAAGCAGGCACTGGCTGATTATACGAAGATTGCAGGAAGCATCCCTCTCCCTCCCGACTATGTGTTTGGCTATTGGTACAGCAAGTATTCGTCTTACTCGGCCGACGACTACCGTAAGATCATGTCAGACTTGAAGAGCAACAACATCCCTGCCGATGTTATGATTCTCGACATGGACTGGCACTGGAACGGCAACGCTGGCAGCATGTCTGAGGGCCGCGGCGGATGGACAGGATGGTCATGGAACACTAACCTCATTCCCGACGGCAAGGGGCTGCTCAAGGAGATGCACGACCAACACTTCAAGACTGCCCTTAACCTTCACCCTGCAGACGGCGTGAACAAGACCGAGAGTCCCGACTATTTTGCCAAGATGAACGCTGAACTGGGAGGCAAGTATCTCAACGACGCGGGCGACAACATCAGTTGGAACATCGACTACCCCGACTTCACCAACAGCTTCTTCAAGAACATCATCCGCGACCACGAGAGCGAGGGTGTCGACTTCTGGTGGCTCGACTGGCAACAGTGGCTCACCTCACCTTACACCAACTCGCTGAGCGAGACCTTCTGGTGCAACCATGTGTTCTTCAACGAGGCAGCCAAGCGTGAGGGCAAGCGCCCTGTAATCTTCCACCGTTGGGGCGGACTGGGCAGCCACCGTTACCAGATTGGCTTCTCAGGCGATGCCAACATCAGCTACGAGGCTCTCGGCTTTGAGCCTTACTTCACCGCCACCGCATCGAACGTGGGCTATGGCTACTGGGGTCACGATCTCGGCGGACACATGTTCTCCAACGAGCAGCTCGTCAACAACCCCAACCTCGTGTTGCGTTGGATCCAGTTTGGCGTGTTCACACCCATCTTCCGCACCCATGCCACCAACGACTCGCGCATTGAGCGCCGCATCTGGAAGTTTGACAACTTCCCCACAATCCTTGAGGCTGTGCGTCTGCGCTACTCGCTCTTCCCCTACATCTACACGATGGCCCGTAAGACCTACGACACAGGCATCTCAATCTGCCGTCCGCTCTATTATGAGTATCCCAACGTGGAGGAGGCCTACACCTATGACAACGAATATTTCTTCGGCGACGACATTCTCGTGGCTCCTATAACAGAGGCTCCCAAGGAAGGCGCAACAAAGACCCAGAAGACCATCTGGTTCCCCGAAGGAAAATGGTGGAGCGTGTCTACAAACGAACTTATTGAAGGCCCGTGCAAGAAAACTATGCAGTTTACAGATGCGCAGATTCCCTATTTCTTCCGTCAGGGAGCAATCATTCCTTACAACCCCGCAACCGTGATGAACGTTACGGAGCGTCCCGACAAGCTCATTCTCAACGTCGTGGCAGGAAGCAACGGCGAGGGATCTATTTATGAGGATGACGGCGACAACGCCGACTACGTTTCAAACAGCGCCGTCACAACGCTCACGCAGACGGTCAGCGGCAACGAGGCAACCGTCACCGTTTCTGCCCGTAACGGTTCTGCCGCTAAGGCTCCGCAGAAGCGTGCTTATGAGGTTCGCGTGTGCAACAGCCGCAAGCCGCTCTCGGTAAGTGTGGACGGCAAGCAGACCCCCTTCACCTTCGATGCTGCCACAAAGACCACAACCATAGAGGTCGCCACCGATGATTGCAGCAAGGCCCGCGTCATAAAGGTCTCTTTTGACAGCGCAACGGCTGTTGACAACATCAGCAGCAACAGCTCGAAGGTGGGCTACAATGCCGCAACAAAATGTCTTGTAGGCTCGTTCGCCAACAACTGCAAGGATGTGTCGATGCTCGTGAGCAACGGCATGGGCAAGACCATGCTTAACGGCTCTTACCATAACGTTTCGGGCTTTTCGGCAGACATGTCTATGCTTCAGCCGCAGCTTTACATCAGTAAGGTGATGGCTGACGGCGAGACCTTCGTCACCAAGTTCGTAAAGGAATAGTCTTCTCTTGAAGATCTGTTTCATCAATGAACATCAGAAAACAAACAATTATGAAAAAGCTTTTAACCATTATATGCCTTGCCCTCGTTGCTTTCGCGGCAAAGGCAGGCGACATGTCCAACTCGCTTGAGCTGACGCAGCTTTATGTCGTAGGCGACGCGACGCCTTACTCGTGGGACATCGGCGGCACCCCCGACATGCAGAAAATTGACGAGGGCGTGTTCCGTTGGACAGGCAAGCTGACGGAAGGCAAGGATTTTAAGTTTATGAACACACGCGAATGGCATAAGCATATCGTGAGCTCAACCTCGGACCAGAAGATAGAGGCAGGCCATACCTATGACCTCGACTTCTATGCCGACTGGGCTTTGGACGGCAGCAAAGACCGTAAGTTTAAGCCTGCGGCAACGGGCGAGTACACCGTTTATGTGGATCTGCGAAGCATGAAGATGACGGTCTATGAGAAGACCGTCGACGCGGCGCTTCCTGAGAAGCTCTATGCCACGGGCTCTGCTCTTGACGGCAAGACCGTTGAGGTGCAGGCGTTTGGCGGAGTGGAGTTTAAGGCGGCCCTCGAACTGAAGGCGGGCAACATCATCCTCATGAACACCGCCACGCCCACCGCCTCGACCGTTTATTACACCCCTCTGCTTGAGGGCGTCGACATAACGTTCGGAAAGGGTTTAACCGCTCCCCTCAAGACCACAACCGATGCTGAGGCTGAAGGATGGAGCGTGTGCGTGCCGGGCAAATATACCGTCTATGCCGTGAAAGACAACAATTCGGTCTACGGAACGATGTTCAAGCCCTGCAAGGAACTGTATGTCGTGGGCGGCTGCTGCCAACTCTCATGGAACTATTGGGACTCGCCCTCTACAATACGTTTCACCAACAACCCCGCCAACGACGAAGAGATGGTGTGGGAGGGTGTGCTCAACGCCGACTGGAAAGAGTCGCGCGAGGAGCCGTCAAAGCTTAAGATCCTCACCACACAGAGCTGGTTTGAGACAACATTCCACCCTTACACCGCCGACGCTCCCGTTGAGGGCACCGGCAATCTGCGCTCAACAGGCGGTCCCGACACCAAGTGGACCATCTCGCGCAACGGACGTTACCGCCTGACGGTGAACACGTTCAAGGAGACTCTTCGCGGCGAGTATCTCGGCGCTGCCCAGACCGAAGCCAAGGATAACGAGGTGACAGGCATAAACAACATCAAGCGTAATGATGGCTCATGCGGCGTTTTCGACATCTGCATAGCTGCCAACCACGGCACCATATATGTTGTGTCTTCATCAGTCCCCGCCGATGTTACCGTTCATGCGGGTAGCGGACAGCTCGTCGCTTCACACATGGCAATGTCAGACGGCACCGTGGTGTCAAACCTTTCCAAAGGGGTGTATGTGGTTAAGGCCACTGCCTCTGGCGAATCGGTTGTCAAAAAGGTTGTGGTAAACTGATCTTTTAAAACTTAAGGAAGAAAATGGTCGTTAAAAAACTATAGAACATAGATATGTTGAAAAAATAGATTTTTATCGGCCATTTTTTTCATATCCTTTGATGCAGCAAATTGAAATCATTGATGCAACAAATCAAGATCATTGGTGCTGCAAACCGATCCTTTGATAAAACAAATCTTAAAATCTATTGATTGCGTAATTCTTTAAACTATAGATGATGCAAAGTTATAAAAACATTCTGCTCTCATGCGTGCTGGCATGCGCTTCAGCTCTCTCTGTCTCTGCTGCCACATGGGCTTCCTCGCTTGATGTTACAACAGACAAGGCGTGCTACGCGCCTGGACAGACGGTCACGTTCAAGGCTGTGGGCACCATGCCCGCCAACACCAACATACGTTATCGCCACGGCTCTGCCGTCGTGGAGACCGCACGGCTCACGTCAAGTTCATGGACGTGGACACCGCCGACGGTTGATTATCAGGGCTACATGGCAGAGCTGTTCACCACCGCTGCCGACGGCACCGAGACAATAGTGGGCACCATCGCCGTAGATGTGTCGAGCCAGTGGACGCGCTTCCCGCGCTATGGCTTCGTGGCCGATTTTGATAATTACAAAAACACCGTCGACAAGAACGCGAACATAAAGAAGGAGATGGCATATCTGAACCGTCTCCACATCAACGGTGTGCAGTTTCAAGACTGGCAGTGGATGCACCATAAGCCAGTAAAGTTTAACGCTGACGGCTCGCTCACACAATGGTATCAGGACATCAGCAACCGATGGGTGGGAGTGGAATATGTGAAAAACTACATCGCCGAGCAGCATAAGTATGGCATGAAATCGATCTTCTATGACCTCTGCTTCGGCGCGTGGAAGGATGCCGACAAAGATGGTGTGAAGCCCGAATGGGCATTGCTGAAGAAAGATGCGGCGGGCCGCTTCTATCAAGATTATCACGGCCTGCCGTCGTCATGGGCGAGCAACATCTACCTTCAGAACCCTGGCAACGAGGGGTGGATAAGCTACATGAAAGATCGCTGCGACGAGGTTTACAACAATTTCGACTTCGACGGCTTTCAGGTCGACCAGCTCGGCAATCGTGGCGAGGTGTTCGACTGTAACCACCACAACGTGGTGCTCGACAAGGCCTATGAGCCTTTCCTCGCTGCCATGAAGACGGCGCATCCCGAGAAAACGCTTGTCATGAACGCTGTGTCGGGCTTCGGCACCTATTATATCGTGAAGGACAATGTCGACTTCTGCTATAACGAGGTGTGGGGCAACGGCAACGGCTATGGCGGAGCGGCAGAACAGGATTTTGCCAACCTCTACGACATCATTAAGGAGAACGACAAGTGCAGCAACCAAAAGCGCCCCACGGTCTTCGCCGCCTACATCAACTACGACAAGGTGGGCAACGACAACCGGCCCGACACAAAGGTCAACACCCCTGGCGTGCTGCTTGCCGATGCCGTGATGTTTGCCCTCGGCGGCTCTCATCTTGAGATCGGTGACCACATGCTCACACGCGAGTATTTCCCTGCCGCCCCATTGCAGATGGACGATGAGCTGAAGCAGCGCCTTGTCCACTATTACGACTTCCTCACCGCCTACCAGAACCTCCTTCGTGGCACGTCTCTGGACCAGTCGGAGCTCAAGGCTGAGGTCTCTACCTCTGCTGCTGATGTGACCATAACCGCATGGCCGCCCAAGGCTCGCACCATGACAACGTTCGCAAAGAGGATCGAAGACAAGGATGTTGTTCACTTCCTCAACTTCACCAACACAGACGACTTGTCGTGGCGCGACGTCAACGGCACACGCCCCGCGCCAACATTGAAGACCGACATACCCGTAACGGTAAAGGTTGCACGCCCTGTAGGCAAGTTGTGGGTTGCAAGTCCTGACATCGACGGCGGCGCCGTAAAGGAACTATCGTTCTCGCAAAGCGGTTCCGATCTCTCGTTCGTCCTTCCCTCTGTGGAATATTGGACCATGGCGGTGGTTGAATATAAAAATGTTGAGGACAATACAGAAGATGGAGTTTAAACAAATGAGGGCATTGCATGGAGCGTAAAAGATATTATTCATCCTCAAAAGTCTTCAGATGCCAATAACTCAACAATATATAATTGCTACAACCTTGCTGGCATTAGTGTGCATTCATCAAACAAAGGAATACATGTGGAAAAAGGGAAAAGGTTGTTGTAGAATTTATTAATGAAGATTGATTTCTTTTCAATAACTGACAACTAACATTTTATAAAAACTAAAACCGTTAAATTATGAGAATTATGAATTTTACTCGTCGTGTGTTGAGCTGCGTTCTGTTCGCAGCGTGTGTCATGACAGCCAACGCTGTAGAGCGTCTGATGGTGGTCGGTGACGGTGTGTGGGGCGGTTGGTCGATTTCCAACAGCATCGTGATGTTTAACACAGCTGAGCAGCCCGATGTATGGAAGGCTACTGTAAACCTCAAGGCCGATGCCGGCTTCAAGTTTCTTACCGAGGCATGTTGGGGCGGTCTTGAGTTTCGTGCCGGCGACAACGACGTTGTGCTTAACAGCGGTGTGGCTACAGCCCTCGTGTCGTCAGACAACGACAACGGCAAAGACTGCAAGTTTAAGGTGAGCGAGAAAGCCAACTATGACATCGTGTGCGATCTTGCAAACAATAAGGTTACGGTCACCAAGGCTGCTTATCAGAACCATGAGATTAACCACCCCGCTCTGTGGATGATCGGTAGCGCCACACCCGGCAACTGGAGTCTTAGCGATGGCATCTTGCTCGTTCAGGATGCTGCCAACCCATGCGTGTTCTCCGCTACCGCCGACCTCGTGCCTGGTGAGATGAAGGTCGCTGTCAACAAGTATGGCGGTTTTGACCAGACCTTCTATCTTCGTGGGCCTTCTGATGACACCAAGATGGTGTTTGGCGGCGACGACAACAAGTGGAATATCGCCGAGGCAGGAACCTATGACGTTAAGGTAGATGTTGCTGCCATGACCATCTCTATCCAGAAGCACACTCCTTCAGGCATCGGTGTCGTGAAGGGCACAACCGCGGCGCCCGCAGCCTATTACACCATCGCCGGTGTGAAGAGTAACGCTGCCGCAAAGGGCCTCACTATCGTTGTCGACAACAACGGCAAGGCACGCAAGGTCATGAAATGAAAAGTGTCGTGAAAACGCTTCACATAGATTGCTGAGCCGACAAAAAAAGCCCGATTGCAGACAACGCTTATCTGTTGTTGTCGGCAATCGGGCTTTCTTTTTGTCTTCGTAAAAAATCTTATTTGTTTTTCTTCCTTATGGTTGGAGGCTGTGCAAGCTCCGTCTTTTTAAGGTTTGCACAGCTCCGTCTTTAATTCCACGTTTTCAAATGACCGTGCACAGCTTCATGACGTCTTGTTCGAAGGTGTCGCGGCTTATTGCCTTGCTCTTCACCGATGAGCGATAGTTGTAGATGGTGCGGGGGGTGTAGAACAGCAGGGCCGATATCTCGCTGCTCTCGGTCACGCCAAGGCGCACGAGGGCAAAGATGCGAAGCTCTGTGGTGAGTAGCGACACGCCCTTGCGGGGCAGAATCTTGGCATCGGGCAGAAGCAGCTCGTTAAACTCGTCCACAAAAGTGGGGTAGAGGTCCAGAAACGCCTTGTCGAAACGATGTAGGAACGAGGCTGCATCCTCGTCCGACATCTTCGACGATGAGGCCATGGACAGCAGTTCCTTTATCTGGTTTGCCTTGATCTTGCGCTTGACCAGCAGTTCAAACTTTGCCAGACGGTCAATGAAGTTGGCGCAGAGGTCGATATACAACTTTGCCAGATGCTCCCGTCGGCGGTTGGTGTCGAGCAGTCGGTCGTTGAGCGTGTGCAAACGGTCGTTGAGCGACGTAAGCTCGCTGTTTGTCTCAGACAGCTCGCGGCGCTTCGTGCTGAGCTGTCGGTTCTGCTTCATGAAGAAATAAACAAACACGATAAGGATGATGGCCAGGGCCGACACACCGAAGGTGGAAATTCGCAACATGGTGTTGCGGCGTTTCATCAGCTGCTTGTAGGCTCCCACGATGACAGGCAGCTTCTGCGATATTTCTATTATGCGCAAGCGGTTGTTGAACAGCTTCGCGTCTTCCATCGCGAGGTTTATGTAGCGTTCAGCCCTCTCCATGTTGTCTTCGCCCTGCTGATAAAGGAACATGGCAAGGTCTTGCAGCGCCATGTTCTCGCGCGTGCAGTTGAGCAGGTCGCTATGCGCCGCCTCAATAAGATAATACTCGTAGTGCTCCATGTCGCCCTTCGCGCTGTAGTTGTGAGCCACGGCACATGCCGCCATGGCATATTCGCGGGCATCATGAGGTGTGGAGCGGAGCACGCGGAAATAGCACTCAAGGGCGTTTCTGTTGTCGTGCTTCACATAAATATAATATTCGCCGCGATAATATTCGGTAGCAGGTGACGCGCCTATGAACCTCATGGCGGTATCCAGATTCTTGCTCGCACGCTCGCGGTAGATAGGTGCGAAGACGGCATCGTTGCAGTAGTCGGCCCAGTAGAGATAGATCCTGAAATGTGCGATGTAGCTCTTGAACATCACCTTATTGTCGGTGCTGTCGAGCGGCTCCTTGTCAAGAAGCTCTATCGCTTCGGGGTAGAAACCGCCCATGCCCAGCAGCTCGGCCTTGTCCACGATGGCCATCTCTCTGATGTGGCGGTTGCCCGTCCTGGTGGCCATCTCATGCACCTTGTCTATATAGTGGAGTGCTGAGTCGAACTGTAGCACATGAAACTCGTTGAAGATGTCATAACACAGCGACATGCGCTCGTTGTCGTTGGCAGAGCGTTGCAACGAGTTGCGCAACATGTCGATCTTCATCATCTTTTTGGTCTGAAGCTTTTCCACCTGCTCTATCGCTTCGTCGAGCTTGAGCAGTTGGGCTTTGTTGTCGGCTGAGATGGTGATGACATGCAAGAGCATGATAAAAGCTAATAGTATGCGGTTCATAATTTGTCTTGTTGGATAGTTTTGTTTTCTTCCTTCCCCTTATCTTTTTCTTCATTTCCATTCTGTTTGCTCTTGGCATCAGACGGTCTTCTAAAAGGAACAATAGGCAAAGATAGCAATAAAAAACAAAATCTCTACTTTTTTACCCCGTTTTTTTTATTAGATCCGTTGTTTTTGTTGTTTTGCAAAGAAAGTCGTTAATATTAGCCTCTAAGTCTATAATATTTCGGTTTTTATGTTTTTTAAATGAAAGTACTTATTGCATGCCTTGTACTTCGGGAAAATGTTTGCCCATGTAATAGGTTGAAAAAGAGGAAGTTGAGAATCGATAAAAATTGTATTATGTACATTTGTGTTACTTTGTTCTCTTTTTCTTAGATATATATGTTATATTTGCAACACCTTTTGTTCGTTGAGGTAAAAACGAGCAAAAGGCAAACAGCGAGCAACAATTTATTTAAGAACATAATAACATTATAAAAAATGAAAAAATTACTCTTATCGGCGTTTGCCCTCCTCATGACCCTCGCGGCCGGAGCGCAGACCGTAACATCGCCCAACGGCAATGTTAGTGTGAAGTTCTGGCTTCAGGACGGACGACCCACCTATGAGATGAGCTACAAGAAGAAGGCTGTTGTGAAGCCTTCGCACCTTGGTCTCGAGCTTGCCAAAGACAAGCACGCAAGCAACGGCCAGGACGAGCAGAACCTCATGGACGGTTTCACCGTGAAAGACCAGCAGACCTCTACCTTTGACGAGACCTGGACACCTGTGTGGGGTGAGACAAAGACCATCCGTAACCACTATAACGAGATGGCGGTGACCCTGAACCAGGCTTCCATGGACCGTGACATCGTTATCCGCTTCCGCGTTTATAACGAGGGCATGGGCCTGCGTTATGAGTTCCCGCAGCAGCAGAAGCTCAACTATATCGTTGTGAAGGAAGAGCACACGCAGTTTGCCATGGCCGGTGACCACACCGCTTATTGGATCCCGGGCGATTATGACACGCAGGAGTATGAGCATGTAATCTCGAAGATGAGCGAGATTCGCGGCAAGATGAAGGATGCCGTTACAGATAACTCTTCACAGACCACCTTCTCGCCCACAGGTGTGCAGACCTCGCTGCAGCTTAAGACAGCCGACGGTCTCTACATCAACATTCATGAGGCTGCATGTATAAACTTCCCCACCATGCACCTTAACCTCGATGACAAGAACATGGTGTTCGAGTCGTGGCTCACACCCGATGCCACCGGCATGAAGGGCTATGTGCAGACTCCGTTCAACACGCCTTGGCGCACGGTTATGGTGAGCGACGACGCTCGCGACATTCTTGCATCTAACCTCATCTTGAACCTCAACGAGCCTTGCAAGATTGAGGACACATCATGGATTCATCCCACAAAATATTGTGGCGTGTGGTGGGAGATGATTGCTGGCGGACGCCAGTGGAGCTACACCAACGACCTGCCCTCTGTGCATCTCGACAACCTCGACTACTCTAAGTGCAAGCCTCACGGACAGCATCCTGCCAACACAGCTAACGTGAAGCGTTACATCGACTTCGCTGCCAAGAACGGCCTCCAGGAGGTGCTCGTTGAGGGTTGGAACATCGGTTGGGAAGACTGGTTCGGTCATTATAAGGATTATGTGTTCGACTTCCAGACTCCTTATCCCGACTTCGATATTGAGGAGCTTAACCGCTATGCTCACTCTAAGGGCGTGAAGCTCATGATGCACCATGAAACCAGTGCCTCTACGATCAACTATGAGCGCCATCTGGAGAAGGCTTACAGCCTCATGAACAAGTATGGCTATGACGCTGTGAAGAGCGGCTATGTGGGCGACATCATTCCCCGTGGCGACTATCACTACTCTCAGTCGACCAACAACCATTATCTCTACTGCATCAAGGAGGCTGCCAAGCACCACATCATGGTGAACGCCCATGAGGCTGTTCGTCCTACAGGTCTCTGCCGCACATGGCCTAACCTCGTGGGTAACGAGTCGGCACGCGGTACCGAGTATGAGGCTTTTGGCGGAAGCGCCGATTATCACACTCTCATCCTGCCCTTCACACGTTTGCAGGGTGGCCCGATGGACTATACTCCTGGCATCTTTGTGACGAAGATCAGCGAGTGGAACCCCAACAATAAGTCGTTTGTCCACACCACTCTCTGTGGTCAGCTCGCTCTCTACCTCACCATGTACAGCCCGTTGCAGATGGCTGCCGACCTGCCTGAGAATTATGAGAAATATGACGACGCCTTCCAGTTTATCCGCGACGTGGCATGCGACTGGGACGACTCTCGTTATCTTGAGGCAGAGCCTGCCAAGTATATCACCGTTGCCCGTAAGGCCAAGGGCACCGACAACTGGTTCATCGGCGGCAAGTGTGATGCTGAGGGCCACAAGAGCCGCATAAAGCTCGACTTCCTCGACAAGGGCCGCAAGTATGAGTGTGCCATCTATGCTGATGCTCCTAATGCTTCTTACGACAAGAATCCGCAGGCTTATGTCATCACTCACCGCACGGTGAAGAAGGGTGACGTGCTGAACCTCACTCAGGCTTCTGGCGGTGGCTTCGCCGTTAGCCTTATCGCTAAGTAAAGATTAAAGGTAATAATTGTTTTGGATAACTTGTTTCTGACCGAAACGAAAACTGGTCGTTTCCAATCAGAATAAAGAACGATTGGTTCCTAACCAGAAACAACAAAGAAAATGCCCTCCATCAGAGCTTCTGCTTCTATGGAGGGCGTTTTGCTTTTTTTCTTGCTTCTTTTCCCTGAAGGTTCTGTCATTTCTGCTTGCGATACTCGGTTGGTGTGCATCCAAACTGTCCCTTCACATACTTGCCGAAGAAGGAGAGGTTGGGGAAATTGAGAATCTTGCAAATCTCCTTTATAGGCTTTGTCGTGTTGCGAAGGTGGAACCTGATGTCTTCGTTAAGATATTCCTCAATCCAGCTTGAGGCTGTGCGGTCGCTCATCTGCTTACATACCACCGACAGATATTTGGGCGAGATGCATAGCTGCGAGGCATAATAGTAGACAGGATGCTTCTTCTGCTTCTCTGCCGACAGGATGTCGATGAAGCGGTTGAAGATAATCTCTGCCTGGTTGAGGTTGGGGCTTTTGTCGTTTTCATCGTCCTCGCTGTTGCTTATCATCATGCTGCACAGTTCGAAAAGGATGGCGCGAAGGATCGACTGAATGATTTCTGCCTTGAACGGGTTGTCCTGTTCCTCCATTTTCTGTCGCAGCAGGTCGCCATAGTTGACCACCACCGCCACATCGGCATCGCTGAGATGAAAGCATATCTGGTGCTCCACATACAATGCGCGGTTCCATGTCGACACGTTTGTTCCGAGCAGACCTTGCACGATGCGGCTTGTCATGCATATCACGCTACCCTTAAAATCATCGCTCACGTCAACGCTACCAATGATGACGTTAGGCAGGCAGAACAGAAGGTCGCCGCGTTGCATGTCATAGCTCTCGCCATTCAGACTAATGCGCAAGTGTCCTTGTGCGCACGCGATGAGCGTGAACATGTTGCCGCGTGTGGGTTGTGATGTGCTCACAGAAGCCGCGTTTGAGACGATCATGATGTCGCCGTCCACATAATCAACTATCGAGTTGAGCCTTCCCAAGTCGGTCATGCCATATTCGAGAATGCCGTCAGTAGTGTTTGCCATCTTTTCTGTTGTTTGTTATGGTGGCGTTTGTTTTTTGCCACCCTTTTCGTTAAGGTCAAGCGGTCAGCCGCTCCTTGTTCTGTCAAAACAATAAGACAAGACAGGATGTTGCAATTGTATAAATTTCTTCTGCAGTGCCACTTAACCTATGCAAATTTACGAAATTATTTGAAAATGTTGTAACTTTGCGCCGAATAAAGATTTTTTTACCGCTATGGAAAAGGAAAACCAATATGTAAAGCAGTTTCCCGACCTTATGTCGGGCAAGAAGGTAATGTATGTTCACGGGTTTGGCTCGTCAGCCCAGTCGGGCACGGTCACGATGCTCCGCACGTTGCTGCCCGAGGCCACCGTCATTGCCGAAGACATACCCCTTCATCCAGAGGAGGGCATGGCCATGCTGCGTCAGATGCAGCAGGAGGAGCAGCCCGATCTCATCATCGGCACGTCCATGGGCGGCATGTACACGGAGATGCTTTATGGCACCGACCGCATACTTGTGAACCCTGCTTTCCAGATGGGTGAGACCATGGGCAAGCACGGCATGATTGGCAAGCAGACGTTTCAGAACCCGCGTAAGGATGGCGTTCAGGAGTTTATTGTTACCAAGGCAATGGTCAAGGAGTATGAAGAGATGACCTCTCATTGCTTCGCCCATGCCGCAGACGAAGGCGAGCAACAGCGCGTCTATGGCTTGTTTGGCGATGAGGACCCGTTGGTCCACACCTTCCCTCTGTTCAGCGAGCACTATGCCAACGCCATACGTTTTCATGGTGAGCATCGTCTCTCCGACAAGGTGGCGCACCATTATCTCATGCCCGTAATACGCTGGATCGATGACCGGCAGGAAGGACGCGAGCGCCCCATCGTGTTCATCGACTTCAACGCCCTTCACGACAGCTATAACAACCCCACCGCCAGCATGCACAAGGCTTATGAGATGCTCATAGAACGTTATGACGTTTATGTTGTGGCTCCAGCCCCAAGCAACACACCCAGTGCCCTTGCCGATGTTCAGGCTTGGGTAGAGAAATATCTCAGTGCTCCTGCCTGGAACCGCATAATCTATGCAAACCAGCAGCAGTTTCTCTATGGCGACTATTACATTTCAGCCACCGACACCCCCGCGTTCATGGGCACATCCATAAAGTGGGGCAGCGATGAGTTTAAGACCTGGGAGGAGATAATAACCTTCTTCGAGAGGTTGGGCGGTCAATGATGCCGCTTCACGGCTCCTCTTCTAAAAGGCACGTTTTATGCATATTTTCTCGTTGTTTTGCATAAATATACAGAAAGACAAGATGATATGTAAAACGCAGGTTTTGCTATCTTTTTGCGAACTTTTTAAGGCGAAAAACGACACTAAATGTTAACAAATCTTAAAAACCGCCTTCGGCTGTCAAAGAGCCTCTTTGAGGTCGTCAAAGGGCCTTAATGAGGCTGTCAAAGAGCCTCTTTGAGGACGCAATAAAGCCCCTTTCATTTTGTCATTTGGGCATAACGAAAAAATGAATAAAACAAGGTCTGTTTTTGCATAAATATGCAAAAGCAGACCTTGATTGTTTACCCCCACTTATTCTTCTATTCTTCCACAATTTTTCCATCGAACAGCCGTATGGTGCGTTGCGCCATCAGAGCATCGTGCTCGTTGTGCGTCACCATGACGATGGTGGTGCCCTCTTGGTTCAGTTCGGTGAGCAGCTGCATCACCTCTGCGCCGTTTTTCGAGTCGAGGTTACCTGTAGGCTCATCGGCGAGAATGAGCTTCGGTCCGAACACCACGGCACGGGCTATGGCCACACGCTGTTGCTGTCCACCGCTGAGCTGGTGAGGGAAGTGGTGTGCGCGGTGCGATATGCCCATGCACTTCATGATCTGCTGCACGCGCTCCTTACGTTCGCTGGCTTTCATGTTGAGGTAGGTGAGTGGCAACTCGATGTTTTCTGCCACCGTCAGCTCATCTATGAGGTTAAAGCTCTGGAACACGAAGCCTATCTCGCCCTTGCGCACGTTGGTGCGGTCGCGCTCACGCAGCTGCGACACGTCGCGGTCGCCCAGCAGATAGGTTCCCGACGTGGGGTTGTCGAGCAGTCCGAGGATGTTAAGCAAGGTCGACTTGCCGCAACCCGACGGTCCCATGATGGCTACAAACTCGCCGTCCTTAACTTCGAACGACACATTGTCTAACGCTATTGTTTCCACATCTTCTGTGCGGAAATGTTTTGAAAGATTGGTTATTGTGATCATAATATTAAGCACCTCAACCTTAAGCCCCTCCCCCTCGCCACCTTCGGTGGCTCACCCCTCCCCTTAGGGAGGGGAGTGATGTGCAGGGATTATTTAGAGGTTTTGGAGCATTTTTTTTATTTAATTAATTATTTATTATTTTTTAGAAGCTTTTACCGCCATTACAAATCGTGGCAAAGCCATCAATCTGCCTATGCGTTTTGGCTGTAGCATACCCCTAAATAACCATTCTAATTTGGCTTTTTGCATCCAAAGTGGTGCTCTTTTCATAACACCTGCCATAACATCAAATGTACCACCTACGCCTATGCATAGTGGACAATTCAATTCCTGCATATGCGCCTTTAGCCATTTTTCTTGTTTTGGCACGCCCAAAGCTGCCAATAATAAATCTGGCTTAGCTTCTTTTATCTGAGCAATTATTTCAGCCTCATCTTCAGCTGTAAAAAATCCATCTCGTGTTCCTACTATTTGAATACCTGGATAATCTTTTTCTGCTTTTGCTTTTGCCTTTTCTGCTACACCTGGAGCAGAACCAAAGAAAAATATACGTCTTTTTTTCGCAGGAGCATTAGCAAATAAAGCTTGTACTAAATCAAAACCTGCTACCCTCTCTGGCATTTGCACTCCTAAATAATTAGAAGCCCAAACTGTACCTGCACCATCGGGAACTACTAAATCAGCAGTGTTTAAAATTTCTTTCAATTCAGTATCATGTGTTGCTCGCATAATCATCTCTGCATTAGCAGTTGCTATCAAATGCGGTTTTTCACTGTCCATAAAAGCTTCAGCTGTTTTCACAGCTTCACCCATGGTCAAAGCTGCGACTCTCACTCCTAATATATCTGCTTTACGAAACTCCAAGAGAAACTCTCCTTTTTTATAACTTTTTATGATAAAGTCCATAATTCACAAATATATATTTTAGCATAAAGAATTATATACATCAATGAAATATCTATCAATTATACTTGCAAAACCTATCCTATTTATATTATACTACAAATTTGCTATACTCTTTACAAATTATTATTTTTTTGGTATGTTTAGTGCCATAGAATATTTTTTGGTAATTTAATATTAATTTTATTTTAATAAGGTAGGAAAAAATGCAATTTATTGACAGAACAAAAATTATTGTAAAAGCAGGCGATGGTGGACACGGAAAATCTGCTTTTCGCCGTGAAAAATTCATACCTAAAGGTGGACCAAGTGGCGGTGATGGCGGTCGTGGTGCTGACGTCATTTTAAAAGTTGACCGCAATATGAATACACTTTTAGATTTCCGTTATCATCGCAAATTCGTTGGTAAAAACGGTGGCAATGGTGATATAAAAAATCAATATGGTAAAAATGCACCTCAATGCATTATCAAAGTGCCAGCTGGTACTTTAGTAAAAGATGCTGAAACAGGTGAAGTTTTAGCTGACCTCGTAAATGAAGGTGATGAAGCAATCGTTGCTAAAGGCGGTCGCGGTGGTCGTGGAAATGCTAAATTCGCCACTAGTGCTAATCGTGCTCCTACATTTGCTGAACTCGGTGAACCTGGTGAAGGTAGAACACTTCTTTTAGAATTAAAATTATTAGCTGATGTCGGCTTAGTAGGCTATCCAAGTGTTGGTAAATCTAGTATCATCGCAAGTGTATCAGCAGCTCGCCCTGAAATTGCTGATTATCACTTCACTACTATAACTCCAGTTTTAGGTGTAGTAAGTCTAGGAGATGCTCAAAACTTTGTCATGGCTGATATTCCAGGTCTTATCGAAGGAGCTTCTGAAGGCGTTGGTCTTGGTCATGATTTCTTACGTCATATTGAACGCACAAAAGTTATCATTCACGTTTTAGATGCTTCTGGCATTGAAGGACGCGACCCTGTAGAAGACTTCTACAAAATAAATAAAGAATTATCTTTATACAGCCCAAAACTTGCTAAACGCAGTCAAGTAATCGCAGCTAATAAACTTGATTTACCACAAGCTAGTGAAAACTTAGCTCGAATTCAAGAAATGGCTGAAAAAGAAGGCTTAAAAGTTTTCCCTGTATCTGCAGCAACTAAAGAAGGTCTTCAAGATTTAATGCGTTATGTATATCAAATGCTTCAAGATTATGTTGAAGAAGTAGATGAAGAGGATAATGCAGAAAAAATTTACAATGCTCAAGAAGATGACGCTGATGATATCACTATCAAACGTGATATGACAGGTCAAGGCTTTATCGTTTCTGGTAAATCTTTAGAAAAACTCGTTGCCATGACTAACTTTGGCAATGATGAAGCAATTCGTCGTTTTCAATATATTTGGAGATTAAAAGGTATTGATGAAAAACTTCGCGCTAAAGGTATTAAAGAAGGCGATACTGTATATATCGGTGAAATGGAATTTGAATATAGACAATAATATATCGCTATTGTTTTAATTTAAATTTCTAAGTTAGCAAATCACATAAAGAATTTTTATTTTAGTGGGTATTTTAATTAGGTAAAAACTTAATTATACCCACTAAAAAATTATTTAATTTTAAAACTTATTTATAGGAGGATTTTTCATTGATAAAAAACACACTCACAGGTAAACAAAAAAGATTTTTACGCTCTTTAGGTATGACATTAGAGCCAATCGTTCCAATCGGCAAAGAAGGCATCACTCCTGCTGTTGTAAACAGTGCTGATGAAGCTATTGAAAAACGTGAACTCATCAAGGTTCGTGTTCTTCAAAACTGCCCAGAAGATATTGAAGTTGCTATCACTACTTTAGCAGAACGCACTAATTGTGATTTAGTTCAAGTCATTGGTCGTAACGGTCTTTTATGGCGTCGCAATTTCAAAAAACCAAAAATCGAACTTCCTAAATAATATAATTTAACAAATAAAAATATAAATAATGAAATGAGTAAAGATTATGTTACCTCGTCAAGAATTAACTAAAGCCAAACGTATTGTAATCAAAGTCGGCACTAGTACTTTAAATTATGATACAGGAAAATTAAATATCTCAAGAATAGAACATCTAGTACGTGAACTTTCCGATTTAGCTAATCAAGGAAAAGAAATAATTCTCGTTTCTTCAGGAGCTGTAGGTGCAGGTCTTGAACGTATGAAGAAAAATACTCGACCAGCAAGTATTCCCGAAAAACAAGCAATGGCTGCTGTAGGTCAAGGAATATTGATGCATATATATGAAAAATTATTTGCAGAATATGACCAAATAGTAGCTCAAGTTTTATTGACTAAAGAAAATTCTCGTCAATATTCTCAATATATAAATTCACGCAACGCTTTGATGGCTTTATTATCCATGGGGGTAATTCCTATCATCAATGAAAATGATGCTGTTGCCGTTGATGAATTAAAAATTGGCGATAATGACACTTTATCTGCAACTGTTGCAACTTTAGTAGATGCTGACGCTTTAATAATTTTATCCGATATTGATGGATTATATACTGCTAATCCAAGCAAAGATAAAAACGCAAAACTTCTCCATGAAGTACCACATATCACTCCTGAAATTGAAAATATGGCTGGTGGTGCTGGTACATCTATGGGAACAGGCGGAATGAGTACTAAAATCAAAGCAGCTAAAATAGCTATTAATTCCGGCTGTACAATGGTCATCGCCTCAGGTTCAGAACATGATGTTTTACGTCGTTTATTAAAAGGTGAAGAGCTAGGCACTATCTTCCCTGCTAAAGAAACTCATCTTAAACAACGCAAATCTTGGCTTGCTTTTGGCAAACAAATAGCTGGCGATATCATTGTCGACAAAGGCTGTGAAAAAGCTGTGCTTTCTGGTTCTAGTTTACTAGCTGTAGGCATTTTAGCTATAGCAGGTGAATTTAAACAGGGAAATACTGTACGTATTTTATCTCAATCTGGTCGTGAAATTGCTCGTGGCAGTGTAAATTATAGTTCTCAAACATTACAAAAATTAAAAGGTTTACACTCCGACGAATTTAAAAATATTTTATTGGACAATTCACCAATATTTGATGAAGCTGTTCATCGTGATAATATGGTTATTATGGTCTAATTAAAAAAGGTGATTATATGAGTTCAAATGTACAAATAGATATAAAAGAAATCATTACTAATCAAGCAATGATGGCCAAAAAAGCCTCTCAAAAATTGGCTACATTATCTTCATTAGAAAAAAATAAAGCTTTACTTACTATGGCACATGCTTTAGAAGTAAAAACTCCAATTATTTTAGAAGAAAATAATATTGATATGGAAAATGGTCGCCAAAAAGGCTTATCTGCTTCTTTGCTAGATAGATTGCTTTTGACTACAGAACGAATTGCTCAAATGGCTGATGGTCTTCGTCAAATTGCTAATTTAAACGACCCTGTTGGTAATGGCATCATGTCTTGCCGTCGTCCTAATGGCTTAGATATTCGCTGTATTCGTGTACCACTTGGTCTTGTTGGCATAGTTTATGAAGCTCGTCCAAATGTTACAGCTGATGCCATAGGTCTTTGCTTAAAATCTGGTAATGCTGTGATTTTACGTGGCGGTTCAGAAGCTATTCATTCAAATAAAATCTTAGCTTCCATCTTAGCTGAAGCTGCTTATAGCGCAGGTATTCCTCATGGAGCTATTCAATTTGTCAGCATAACAGAACATGAGGCTGTAGATGTGATGATGCGTTTAAATAAGTATGTTGATGTAATCATTCCACGCGGTGGCGCTGGTTTAATAAAACGTGTAGTTGAAAATAGTTCTGTTCCTGTAATTGAAACTGGCGTAGGTATTTGTCATGTATTTGTTGATGAATTTGCTGATTTAGAATTAGCTACAAAAATCATTCTCAATGCTAAGACTTCTCGTCCTGCAGTCTGCAACGCTATAGAAACAGTTTTAATTGACCAAAAAATTGCCAACGAATATCTTCCTATGATTTGTCAAAAATTATCAGAGGCTAAAGTTGAAATTCGTGGCTGTGAAAAATGTTTGGCTATTTGCCCTGAATTAAAAACAGCTACCAAAGAAGATTGGTCTACTGAATATGGAGATTTAATTATTTCTATAAAAATAGTTGAAAATATTGATGAGGCTATTTCTCATATCAATACTTATGGCAGTGGTCATTCTGAAGCCATCATCACAACTAATTATAATAACGCTTTGAAATTCCAAAAATTAGTAGATGCTTCTGCTGTATATGTAAATGCTTCTACACGTTTCACTGACGGAAATGAATTTGGTTTTGGTGCAGAAATCGGCATTAGTACACAAAAACTCCATGCACGTGGGCCAATGGGACTAGAAGCTTTAACTACCATGAAATATTTAATTTATGGTGAAGGTCAAATTCGTTAATGTTTAAATATTTATCTAATTGTCTAAAATTATTAAAACAATATTATTCCACTCCAAAAGGTCATCATGATATTTTAGATTATAGTCGTGCTTTTTTCTTATTTATATTTTTATCTATAATTTTTTCCCTTATTTTAATATATATTTTCTATTAAAACTATTAAAGTTTGGAGATATTTATCATGAAAAAAATAGGTATTATGGGTGGTACATTCGACCCAATTCACGTCGGACATTTAATGATAGCGGAAGCTGTTTGGGATGAATTTAAACTAGATAAAGTTATCTTCATTCCTTCAGCTAATCCCCCTCATAAACACAGTGTAATGACCTCGGCTAAACATCGTTTTAATATGACATTACTTGCAACTTGCTCCAATCCTCATTTTGAAGTATCTTCTATTGAGATGGAACGTTCTGGTCCATCATATACCATAGATACGATAAAAGCACTTAAAACTATCTATGGTGAAGATACTGATTTTTATTTTATTATCGGTGCTGATTGTATCAACGATTTACCTACATGGCATAAAATTGATGAACTGCTTGCAAGTTGCAAATTCATTGCTACAAAACGACCAAGCTATACTTTAGATTTAACTACCATTCAACAACATTTTAAAAATTTCAATATAACACTTCTAGAGACACCTGAACTTGAAATATCTTCTACAGATATTAGACAACGTATAAAAAAAGGATATTCTATACAATATATAACTACAGAACAAGTTCAGCAATATATTCGTAAAGAAGAACTTTATTTATAAACAAGCTTATTGTATAATGTTTATAATTAAATTACACTTAGAGAAGGAGAACCATGATGTTAGGTGATTTATTACGTGAAACACGTGAACAAAAGAAATTATCATTAGAAGATGTAGAACAAGGTACTAATATACGTAAATTATATATAAAATCCATTGAAGATGGTGATTATGATAAACTTCCTGGCGAAGTATTTTTAAAAGGTTTTATCAAAACATATGGTAAATTTTTAGGTTTAAACAGCCTAGAACTTATTGAGCAATACAAAAAAGAAAAAAATGCGTCTGCCTCTGAAAAAGAAGTAGAACCAACTAATCAAGTTCAAAAACAACCTGTTTCTCCTGCTCAACCTCCAAAAGTTGAAGAAAAAATAACTGAAAAAACTGCTGAACCAACTAAAGAAAAAAACATTCCTAAAATAGACTCTTTTGCTAGCAATCAAGCATATTTGCAACCAACTAAATCCAATAGCAAAAAAAATATTTTTCTCGTTATTATCATCTTAATTGTTATAATCGGCGGTGCAGTATTCTTTTTATCTAGCCAAGATACTTCTGATACTAAAGCTCCTGTACATACTACACAGCAGGAATCTACACAACAACCAGAGCAACAAGCTCAACAACCTGCTTCAGCTCCAGTTGTAAATGGAGCTGAAGTAACAGCTGTATTTAATGAAGATTGTTGGACTGAAGTAAAAGTTGATGGTAACGTTGTTCTTTCTGAAACTGTAAAAAAAGGTAGCAATTTAAATTGGAAAGGTAATAATCAAATAGATATTACTGTAGGTAATGCTGGTGCTATTGATATTACATTCAACAATCAACCAGTTGGCAAATTAGGTGATATCGGTGCTGTTGTAACTAAGTCCTTCGTTGCTCCAAATGCACAAAATGCTCAAAATCAGCAACCAGCTACAGCTCAACCACAAAATCCAGCTCCTGCTAATAATGCACAAAACGCACCTGCTGCCAATGCTCAAAATGCTACTCAGCAACAAGCAAAATAATTAAAAAATTACAGACTTACTTAGAGGTGATATTATGAAATGCCCATTCTGTGCAGCTCCCGACAGCCGTGTAGTAGATTCCCGTACTACTGATGATGGTAATTCTATAAGACGACGCCGCGAATGTACAGTTTGCGGGAAAAGATTTACCACTTATGAAACTGTGGAAAAAGTACCTTTAATGGTCATAAAAAATGATGGTAGTCGTGCTGTATTCGCTAAAGAAAAAATTCTCCAAGGTATTATTCGCTCTTGTTATAAACGAGATATACCTACTGAAAAAATCATCAAATTAGCTGATGATATTGAACGCGAAATCTGCAATACGATGAAACATGAAATTCCCAGCAAGATTATTGGTGAAATCGTCATGAAACATCTCAAGACTTTCGATAAAGTTGCCTATATTCGTTTTGCTTCTGTTTATCGTAAATTCTCAGATATCGATAATTTCAAGCAAGAATTAGAAAATCTTAATTCTATGAATAAAGATAAACTAAAATAAATTTATTCAAGCTCACTTTTGTGAGCTTTTTTCTTATTTATTATCATAAATTTAACTATAAAATAAAGGAGAATACGCCCACTTTGAATTGGAAATTAAAACAACAATTACAAGAAATGCTCAAACAAGAACAAGGATATAAAATCTTTCCTGGTGGCTTTCGCAAACGATTTGCCCTAGCTTATCCAAATTCTTATTTTGTTGGTATGTCTAATCTAGGTTTTCATATAATTTATGACCAAATAAACAACCGCAATGACAGTGCTTGTGAACGTTTCTTTTTGCCTGATAAAAATTTAATAGATGATTATACACGCACTCATACTCCGCTTATGAGTATGGAAACACAAACACCACTCCATGATTTTGCTTTAATTGGCTTTGCTATTTCTTTTGAAATGGACTATTTCAATATTTTACAAATGCTCTCTTTAGGTAAAGTAAAATTATTAGCTAACGAACGCACAGAAAAAGACCCAATTGTCATCGCTGGTGGTCCTTGTGCTACATTTAATCCTGAACCACTCTCATTATTTATTGATGCTTTCATCATTGGCGAAGGAGAAGAAACTATCAATAATTTCTTAGATGTATATAATGATCCATCTAATGAAAATTTATCCCGCAAAGAATTATTATTTAAACTTGCTCAAGTGCCAGGTGTCTATGTACCTTGTTTTTATGACCATATATATGATGAAAATAATAAACTTTCCGCCATCAAAACAAATGATACGGTTCCTCAAAAAGTCTCTCGTCAATGGATAAGAGATTTAGATGCTTATGATGGTAAAACTGTCATCACCACAGAAAATACGGAATTCAACTTATTTCTAATCGAAACATCTCGTGGCTGTGGTCGTCATTGTCGTTTTTGCATGGCAGGATATTGCTTTAGAAAACCTCGCCATCGCAGTTTAGATAAATTATTATCATATTTACCACAGGCAAAAAATCTGAATAAAAAAGTAGGTCTAATGGGTCCTGCAATATCTGATTATCCGCAAATCAATGAACTTTGCTCACATATTCGCAACCAAAATATGCCTATGTCTGTCGCTTCTTTTCGTGCTGACTCTGTAACACAAGAATTAGTAAATGCCCTTGCTCAAAGTGGACAAAGAACATTGACTCTAGCACCTGAAGCAGGCAGTGAAAAAATCCGCCATATCATCAACAAAGGCATCGAAGAAGAACATCTCTTTAAATCCATCTCTATGGGTATAAATGCTGGTGTTAAAAATTACCGTTTATATATCATGGTAGGTCTTCCTAATGAAGATGAAAATGATATCAAAGCCATTGTCGATATGACCATTTGCTTAAAACAATATATGGAAAAACTTGGTTCTAAGGGCACTTTAACCTTGAGTATCAATCCATTTATCGCTAAACCATGCACACCATTTCAATGGAGTGCTATGGCAGATTTAAAACAAACGGAAAAATATTTTAAATATATAAAATCAGAACTAAAAAAATATAAAAATATCGAAGTTCAATTTGAATCTACCAGAGAATCATTTATCCAAGGCATATTAGCTAGAGGAGATAGAAAAATTTCTCAAGTAATTTATGAAGCTCATTTAAATGGCGGTAGCAAAGCATTTAAACGTGCCTTAAAAACTTTCAAAATCAATGCTGATGATTATTTATATCGCAATTTTGATAAAGAAGAATTACTTCCTTGGGATAGCTTAGATATGGGATTTACTAAAGATTATTTATGGAAAGAATTGCAAACAGCACTTCAAGAAAAACACACTATACAATGCTTTGATGGTTGCAAGCGCTGTGGTGTCTGCAAATAATCCATATCTATTATCTTTTATCCTTTATATGTATATTTAGGAGTTGATATTTTTGTTCAAATTAATTCACGCTCAAAATAATTTATGGTATGGACAATTTTCCATTTTCCCTCAAGATAAAGTAATTCATGCCATATCTACTAGATTTAATGGTCATAGTAAAACACCATTTGATGGCTTAAATTTAGCTCTTCATGTAAATGATAATCCAGATGATGTCATCGCCAATCGCCAATTATTTTGTGAAGGTTTAAATTTAGATAGTCATAAAATGACTACTTGTAAGCAAGTTCATGGCAATAAAGTAGCTTGTATTACTGAAGAAAATATCGGCAGTGGTGCTATTTCTTTTGCAAATTCCATCGACGATACAGATGCTCTAATCACCAATCTAAAAAATGTACCACTCACTTTGTTTTTTGCAGATTGCACACCTATTATGATTTATGACCCTAAAAACAATGCTATTGGCGTAGCTCATGGTGGTTGGCGTGGCACTGTAGGCGAAATTGCCAAACATACAGTAGCAGAAATGACTAAACATTATCACACAAATCCTAGTGATTGCCTAGCTTCCATAGGTCCATCTATTGGAGCATGTTGTTATGAAATAGGTGATGAGGTAGTTGCAAAATTTAATGAAGTCTTCCAAAATGATAGCGATAAAATCTTGCATTTTAATCAAGATAGTAAAAAATATCATTTAGACCTTTGGCAAGCAAATGCTATTATCTTACAAAAAGCAGGAGTTTTAGCTGATAATATTGATATGGCTAATACTTGCACTGCTTGTAACAAAGATGTATTTTTCTCTTATCGCGCAGATAATGGCAAAACAGGTAGAATAGCTTCCATTATTTCACTTAGATAAATAATTTTACCTAAACTATGGATAATTTTCATAAATTATTATATTATTAAATAGATTATAAGATTTTCAGGGGATGAATTTCTATGATTAAAGAAAATTTAAAAACTGTTCAAGAACATATTAAAGAAAGTATAACAAAAAGACATAATGCTGCTAGTGAAGATGTTTTATTAGTAGCAGTAACTAAAAATCATGATGTAGCTTCTATGCAAGAAGCTATTGATGCTGGTGCTAATGTAATCGGTGAAAATCGAGTACAAGAAGCCTTGCAAAAACATGAAACTTTAAATCGTGATGTAACATGGCATTTAATTGGTCATTTACAAACTAATAAAGCTAAATATGCTGTAAAACTATTTGATATGATTGAATCAGTAGATAGTATCAAATTAGCTGAAGCTCTAAATAAAGAAGCACAAAAAATCGACAAAGTTCAACAAGTATTAGTACAAGTTAATTTAGTCAAAGAAGCTTCAAAAACTGGGGTTTATTTAGAGGAATTAGACGAGCTTTTAGCGAAAATTGATATATTAAGCAATTTAAAACTTATGGGGCTAATGTTTATTGCACCAAAAGTAGATAATTTAGAAGATGTTCGTCCTATGTTTGCTCAAATGTTTAAACTCTTTAAACAAGTCCAAGCTAAAACATTTGCTACATCAGAAATAAAATATCTATCTATGGGCATGACACATGATTACCAAATAGCTATTGAAGAAGGTGCTAATGTCGTTCGTGTTGGCACAGGTATCTTCGGCCCACGTCAATATTAAGGAGAAATATATATTATGAAAATTGTCGACAAAATCCGCAATAAGATGGGACAAAATCCTGAATCTGAAGAGTATATTGAAGAAGTAGATAACACTGATGATAGTGATTTACAAGCAACAACTTATCAAAATCCTGATAATGTTGTAGATTTTAAAAATAAAGCTAAAAACAACCAATTAAAAGTAATGGTAATTGAACCAGTTTCATTTGACGATGCTCAGCAAGTAGCTGACCATATTCGCAACCACAAACCAGTTGTAGTAAACTTTGAAAACACTAGTAGCGATATTGCTAAACGCATTATTGATTTTATCAGTGGTACTACTTACGCTTTATCCGGCGATATCAAAAAAGTTGGTAAAAATGTATTTATGTGTGCCCCAAATAATGTTAGTGTTAACTTTACTGAAGAATTGAAAAAACCATCTTCTTCAACAACTATGCCTTGGGAAGAATAAACAAAAAGGATTGATTTTTTTATAATGGCAGACCGTGAAAAGATTATTCGCTTTTATAAAGGAACTGAAGGCGAAGAAATTGTTATAAAATTAATAGACGCAGTAGAAGCTGTAAACAAAACAAGAAAATTCCGTGCTACAGATTTTCTTGACCCTTATGGCTGTGAAATAGCTGAAACTGTAGTCGCTCACTATGATGGTATATCTGTTGATTTCTTTGGCGGATATATCGGTGCAGAAAGACAATGTGCTAACTTTGTACATGAAGATTTTATGGGAAAACCTTCTTATAATATCTCTGTTGTCAAAGCTACATGGAACGATAAATTCTATCGTCTTTCTCATCGTGATGTTTTAGGTGCTCTCATGGGACTTGGCATCAAACGTGAGCAAATTGGTGATTTATTAATAACTTTAGGTATGGTAAAAATTATTTGCACTACTAAAATGGCTGATTTCATCTTACAAAATTTAACACAAATCGGTTCAGCTAAAGTTAGTTGTGAATTAGATAACCTTGAAACTATCGCTCCTCGTGAAGAACGTTGCAAAGAAATAACTTCCACTGTGGCCTCTTTACGTATTGATTCTATCGCAGCTTCTGGATTTGGAGCTTCTCGCAGTAAAATGTCTTCTATGATTGATGCGGAAAAACTCAAATTAAATTGGCAAACTGTGAAAAGTGCCTCCCAAATGGTAAAACAAGGTGATATCATCTCCATTCGTGGACGTGGTCGCCTAGAAGTAGCTGAAGTTCGTGGAACTACAAAAAAAGGACGTACTGTTGTTTTATTAAAACGTTATCTTTAAAAATGGGAGACTTATTTGTGTTTTTTTTATCCTCTTTTGTTATTTTAATCATCGTCTTAGACCAATTAATCAAATATTTAATTGTAAACAATATGTTTTTAGGTGAGTCTATTCCTGTTATTCCTCATTTATTGCATCTCACTTATATTTTAAATCCAGGTGCCGCCTTTGGTATTTTAGAAAATCAGCGTTTCTTTTTTATCTTTATCGCTGTAATTTTGATATTCGCTATCGTTTATTTTTATTCTAAAATCATAAAACTAAATAAATTATTTCAGTTAGGTATAGCTATGCTTTTCAGTGGCGCTATCGGCAATATGATTGACCGTATATTCATCGGTAAAGTAGTCGATTATATCGATTTTCGCATTTGGCCTATTTTCAATCTTGCCGATATTGCTATTGTTTTTGGCTGTATCATCATCATTTACGAACTATTATTTATTACAGATAAAGGAACAAACTCATGATAAAAACATATACAATCTCTGATGAAATAGGCACTAGATTAGACGTTTTTCTTGCCGGTCAAGAAGATAATCCATCTCGTGCTAGTATTCAAAAAATGATTACTGATGGTGCTATAACTGTCAACAATGAAGTAAAACGTGCTAATTATAAATTAAAAGCTAATGACCAAATCACTATGGTGTTTGAACCACCTACAGAAATAGAAGTAAAACCAGAAAACATTCCACTTGATATTCTCTATGAAGATAACGATATTATCGTCATCAATAAAGCTCGTGGTATGGTAGTTCATCCTGCCGCTGGAGTTTATAGTGGAACTTTAGTAAATGCTTTACTTTATCATTGTCATGATGAATTATCCGGTATTAATGGCAAAATTCGCCCTGGTATTGTTCATCGCCTAGATAAAGACACTTCCGGCGTCATGGTCGTTGCCAAAAATGATTTTGCTCATAATGATTTAGCCTTGCAAATAGGCAGTAAAACAGCTATTAAAGAATATGTAGCTTTAGTTCATGGTAATATCACAGAAGAAAAAGGTATTATCAATGGTAATATCGGTCGCCACCCTATTGACCGTAAAAAAATGGCAGTTGTAACAAATGGTGGAAAACCAGCAACTACTGTTTTTCATGTACTAGAACGCTATAAAAATTGTACTTTCGTACAATGTCGATTATTGACAGGTAGAACACATCAAATTCGTGTTCACATGGCATATATCGGACACCCACTTATCGGTGACCCTAAATATTGCAATAGTAAAAATAAATTCAATATCGAAGGACAAGCACTTCATTCTTTAAATTTAAAAATCATTCACCCACGCACAAAAGAAGAAATGACATTTACTGCACCAATTCCTGAAGATATGGAAAACTTATTAAAATATTTTCGTCAAACCATTTAAACTTTTATCTAAATCATCAATATCATGAAGTTTATTTAAGGATGTGATTAATAATGGCTAAACTAATTGAAAAAACTGTTGTCATGGACGGTAAAGCCATCGAACGTGCTTTGACTCGTATAGCACATGAAATAATCGAAAAAAATAAAGGCACTAAAGATGTCATCATTGTTGGCATTAGAAAACGTGGTGTGCCTTTAGCTGAAAGATTATCTTCTATTATCGAAAATATCGAAGGTGTTCATATTCCTATCGGTGTTTTAGATATCACTTTATATCGTGATGACTTAGCTCATATGTCTTATCAGCCACTAATTCAAGAAACTCATATTGATGAAGATATCACTAATAAAACTCTTGTTTTAGTAGATGATGTTTTATACACAGGTAGAACTATCCGTGCTGCCTTAGATGCTCTAATTGATTTAGGCAGACCTAAAAAAATTCAATTAGCTGTTTTAATCGACAGAGGACATCGTGAATTACCTATTCGCGCTGACTATGTAGGTAAAAATGTTCCTACTGCTACAAAAGAAGCTATTGCAGTAAAATTAACTGATACTGACGATTGCGATAAAGTTTTCATTGGCGAATACATTTAAAAAAAGCTGTAATTTTTAAGCATAAAAACTTAAAAATTACAGCTTTTTAATTAATACATATCTCTTAAATATTTACCTACAGAACCAAAATCACTCATACTACCTTTTATGTCTATGTTACCATGACCGTCTACATATTTTTCTAGTTTTCTCTTTACTCTTTGTAGCGCATTATCAATTGATTTTACATGTCTATGTAATTCTACAGCAATTTCTTGATAAGATTTACCATCAAGATATGCAATTAAGACTTTCCATTCTAAATCACTTAATAATTTTTCCATCTTATCTTCAATATCTAAGAATTCTTCACGATGAATCATCATCTCTTCAGGGTCAATAACAACAGAGCCAGAAATTATATCTAGCAAGGTACGGTCTGATTCTTCATCATAAATTGGTTTATTTAGCGATACATATGAATTTAATGGTATATGTTTTTGTCTTGTAGCTGTCTTTACTGCCGTTATAATTTGTCGTGTAATACACATTTCGGCAAATGCTCTAAATGAAGATAATTTATCACTGCGAAAATCTCGGACGCCTTTATATAGTCCTATCATTCCTTCTTGAATGATATCTTCTCTATCAGCACCAATTAAAAAATACGCTCTTGCCTTTACTCTAACTAAATTGCGATATTTTTTTATGATATAATCTAGTGCGACATCATCATGCTTTTCTTTTATCTGCATTACAATTTCTTCATCAGTCATTTTATCTAGACATTTAATTTTTTCTTCTAATTCTTTACTATTATTTATCTCCATCGCACTATCTCCTCTGTGAAAATAACAACGATTTCCAAAATTTGCAAGTTATATCCAGAATTATACCATTGAGGTTGTGTTTCAGTCAAGCCAATATTATAGATAATCAGAATATTTATACAGTTTGATTTTAATATTATGCAAAATTAAAATTTAGTAAAATTAGATGAAAAGCTTTATGTTCTCTGCTATAATGAACTTAACCATTCATAATATGCTATTTTTTATTTTTATATAAATCCTAATACAATAGTTATCTTATATCGTATGATTAGTATTCATATGTAAAAGCATATTAATAAACAAAATTACTTATAGAAGGGATTTTTTATGTTAGTCTTAGCTTCATCTTCACCGCGTCGTAAAGAGTTATTATCACAAATCGGTTGCAAATTCGTTTGTCGTCCTAGCAGTTGTGAAGAACTCACTTTTCGCGATGAACCCAATCCACAAAAATTAGTCATGCAAAATGCTATTTTAAAAGCAAAAGCCAGCGTTGATAACCATCATAAAGATGAAATAATTTTAGGTTCCGACACTGTAGTTGCCTTAGACAACAAAATTTATGGTAAACCTAAAGATGATAATGATGCTTTTTGTATGCTCAAAAATCTTTCAGGAAAAACACATCAAGTTTGCACTGGTATTGCATTGATAAAAAATGGAAAAATATTTTCTGATGTTTGTACTACTGATGTTACCATGAAAAATTTATCTGATGAGGAAATTTTAAATTATATTAAAACAAAAGAACCACAAGATAAAGCAGGAGCTTATGCTATTCAAGGATTAGCTTCTATTTTTATTGAAAAAATCAATGGCTGTTATTTCAATGTAGTAGGTTTGCCTTTAAATTGTTTATATAATTTATGTAAAAAAGCTGATGTTGATTTATGAGCACAAGTATCAAAGATTTACCTGATGAAGAACGACCCCGCGAAAAACTTTTAACTCTTGGAGCTAAAGCTTTAAGCAATGTTGAATTATTAGCTATATTATTACATTCTGGTACACGAAAAAAATCTGTATTTGAATTATCTCAAGAAATTCTAGCTAAATACAAAGAAGATGGCTTGGCTTCTCTTGTGAATTCTTCACCAAAAGAATTGATTTCCATAAAAGGTTTAGGGCTTGCTAAAGTTACTACGCTGTTAGCTGCTATTGAATTAGGTTTGCGTCTAGCTAAAAAACCTTCTGCACAAAAATTGGCGATAAAAAGACCTTTAGATGTAGTAAATTATGTAATGCCTAGACTTCGCTATGAGAAAAAAGAACACTTTGCCATTTTACTTTTAGATACTAAAAATCAAATCATTGCTTTTCCAGATATTTCTATAGGAAGCTTAAATGCTTCTATAGTTCACCCTCGTGAAGTTTTTCGCTGTGCTATCAATCATTTTGCTTCATCTATGATACTTGTACACAATCACCCTAGTGGCGATCCTAGCCCAAGTATGGAAGATATTCATATAACAAAAAAGCTAATAGCAGGCAGTAAAATACTTGATATAGAAATTTTAGATCATATTATTGTTGGAGATAATAAATTTACTAGCTTAAAACAACAAGGTATGATAAAATAAGTAGTCAGATTGTTATAAAATTGAAGGGAGAATGTTTTAACATGAAGTGGAATTTATTTGGTGGTTTTTCCCAAGATATCGGTATCGATTTAGGAACAGCCAATACCCTTGTGCATTTAAAAGGAAAAGGTATTGTGCTTAGAGAACCATCTGTTGTTGCTATTAGAAAGGATACAGGAGCAGTTCTTGCTGTTGGTTCTGATGCCAAAGGCATGATTGGTCGTACTCCAGGCAATATCGTAGCTATTCGCCCAATGAAAGATGGCGTAATTGCTGATTTTGAAGTTACTCAAGCAATGTTAAAATACTTTATCAATAAAGCTAGAAATGGTTCTTCCTTTAGCAAACCACGTGTTGTTGTAGGTGTACCATCTGGTGTAACTGAAGTAGAAAAACGTGCTGTTATAGATGCTGCTATTCAAGCAGGTGCTAGAGAAGCATATTTAATTGAAGAACCTATGGCTGCTGCTATTGGTGCTGGTCTACCTGTTGAAGAAGCTACTGGAAGTATGGTAGTTGATATCGGTGGTGGTACTACAGAAATCGCTGTTATATCTCTTGGTGGTATTGTTACAAGCTGTTCTCTTCGTGTTGCTGGTGACGCTTTAGACACTGCTATCATTCAATATATAAAACGTAAATACAGCCTCATGATTGGTGAACGTACTGCTGAAGAAATCAAAATGTCTATCGGTAATGCTATGGTTAGTGATGACATGGAAAAAGATTTTGAAATCCGTGGTCGTGACCTCGTTAGTGGCTTGCCAAAAACATTAAAAATTCATGCTGAAGAAATCACTGAAGCTTTGAAAGAACCAGTTAAGAAAATTGTTGATGTTGTAAAAGTAACACTTGAAAGAACACCACCTGAACTTGCTGCTGATATCTTAGACCGTGGTATCATGCTAACTGGTGGCGGTGCTTTATTACACAATTTAGATAAATTACTTTCTCAAGAAACAGGTATGCCTGTAATCATTGCTGAAGACCCATTATCTTGTGTTGGTGAAGGTACTGGTAAATCTTTAGAAAATATCAATCTCTTAAACAATGTAATTATTAGTGATAAGAAGTTGAATAAATAATGAAATCACCCTCTAAACGTTCATTAATCGTCTTATTTATCATTATAAGCATAATTTGTATTCTCTTTTTTGCTGCTATTGGTAGATTTAATGCACCACTTGCTAATTCTATTGTTGTAAATGTTTTAGCACCATTTCAATCTGTTACTAGCGCAGTTTCAAGTAAATGTAATGATTTCCGTAACTATGTTTATGATGTATTTTATGTTTACGACCAAAATAGAGAATTAAAAGCTCAAAACGATGATTTAAAACTCAAGGTTGCTCGTACAGCTGAGCTTGAAGCAGAAAATGCTAATCTGCGTCAATTATTAAATTATAAAAAAGCTAATTTGCAATTTGATTTATTACCTGCCAACGTTATTGGTCGTGATAGTGCTACTTGGAGCAGTCATATCATTATCAATCGTGGTACAGATGATGGTGTACAAAAAAATATGACTGTCATTACTCCTGATGGTCTTGTAGGTAATATTCATGAAGCTTATGCTTCTTATTCTGAAGTTGAACTTATCACTGACCCTCGCTCTGCTGTTGGTTCTATTGTTCAACGTGCTGATTCTCGAGTAGCTGGTATAGTCAAGGGTTCTGCTGATTCCAATTCAGCAATCAATATGACTAATATCCCTCAAAATGCTAATATCGTAGAAGGCGATACTATCATCACTTCTGGTTTTGGTGGTATCTATCCAAAAGGAATTCCTATCGGCTCTGTAGCTGCTATAAAAAATGATTCTGGTGGATTATTACAATATGCAACTTTATATCCTTGTGTAGATTTTCAAAAACTTGAAAATGTTGCTGTTATCATTAACCATCGTGAAGTAGCTCAACCTGCTGCAACTCCAGCTCCTACAGCACCAGCTCAAGCAAATGCTCAAACTCCAGCTCAACCTACTACAGGTGATACAAAATGAAAACAGTAATACCATGTTTTTTATTAATATTCATTGCCTATATTCTACAATCATCTGTTTTTAACATTATTGCTTATGATGGAATTTCTGTAGATTTAATCTTATTATTAGTTATTTTCTTTAGCATTATTTATGATAAATATGCTATTTTATATGGATTTTGTGCAGGATTATTTCAAGATTTAGCTTCTGGTACATTCCTTGGTATCCATACTTTAAGTCTTGTTATCATCTGTATCTTAATCCATAAGATATCTCAACTAATCTACAAAGAAAATATATTTTTACCTATTGTAGCTAGTGTATTTTCTACTTTTTTAAATTATTTTATCATTGCTTTATTCATCTTTTTATTAGGTTATAGTTATAATATCTGGCTTGTCATAAACAATATGATTATCGCTCTTATCTATAATCTAGTATTTGCTTATCCTGTATATTTTATCGTTGTTAAAATCGACGCTAAACTTCAATATTGGATAAAAAGATCTGAACAATTCTAACCTTAGGTTAGAAATTAATTTTAGAGTGATGAATAGCTCACAATCATAAATAATTTATAAAAAATCTAAAAGAGTATGATATAATTATATTAACTTTTAGGTAAGCATATTTTTATATCTATACGATATTAAATGACTTTAAGACACCTAAGGGTGTCTTAATTTATTATAGGAGTAAATTAAAGTTGAAATTTCTTGATAAACGTTTAAAAATTTTAGCTGCTATTGTAACACTTATAGTTGTTGCACTCATTAGTCGATTAGTTTATTTACAAATCTATCAAGGCGAATATTTTTCTAAATTAGCAGATGGTAACCGCATTCGTCTTGTTTCCACGTCTGCACCTCGAGGCATTATCTATGACCGCAATGGTGTACAATTAGTAAATAATCGACCTGCTTTTACTGTAGAATTATTGCCATCTTTAGAGCCTGTATCTCCTGAAGTAGTGGCTCGCTTGGCTACTTTATTAAATATCAGTGTTGATGAAATAAATGAAAAAATTTCTCATCACTCTGGTTTTGACCCTGTTACCTTAAAAATAGATGTGCCACCTGAAATAGTAACTATCATTGAAGAACAACAAGATTTATACCCAGGTGTATTTATCGATACAAAACCAGTACGTAACTATATCTATAAATATGAAGGAGCTCATGCTCTTGGTTATGTAAGTGAAATCAGCGATAGTGAACTTGAAGACAAGAAAAAAGCTGGTGATGATTCCTATAAATTAGGTGATATCATTGGTAAATTCGGTCTTGAAAAATACTATGATAAATACCTTCGTGGTATTCCTGGTGGTGAACAAGTCGAAGTTGACGTTACCGGTCGTCCTGTTCAACGTCTAGGCATGAAAAATCCTGTAAGTGGTGCAAGTCTTACTTTGACTATTGACCACAATCTTCAAGAAGCTACAGAAAAAGCCATGGACGAAGTAATGTCTGGCATCAATGCGCAGGCTGCTGCCGCTGTAGTTTTAAATCCTCAAACTGGCGAAGTATTAGCTATGGTTAGTCGTCCAACTTATGACCCAAATTTATTTGCTCTTGGTATTTCCACTAAAGACTGGAATGCTATAAATAATAATCCACATTATCCTCTTGATAATAAAGCTGTAACTGGTGAATATCCTCCTGGTTCTACTTTCAAAATCATCACAGGTACTGCTGCTTTAATGGAAAAAGTAGTAACTCCTGATGAATTAATTTTTGACTCTGGTCAGCACTGGATAATTCCAAAAACAAATGCTGATGGTGAAGCTTTAGGTTATATCAATTTTGAACAAGCCTTAGCTCATTCTGATAACGTTTATTTCTACGAAATGGGTAACCGTTTAGGCATTGATAGATTAGCAAAATGGGCTCGTATCTTTGGTATTGGTGAAAAAACAGGCATAGACTTACCATATGAAGCAGTAGGTAATGTTGCTTGCCCTGAATACAAACGTAAGGTATTTGATGAAGATTGGTATCTTGCTGAAACATTTGACGCTTCTATAGGTCAAGGGTTCACACTTGCTACACCATTACAAATGGCTTTAGTTATGAGTGAAGCTGCTAATGGTGGTAAAAAATATCGCCCATATTTAGTAAAAGATATCATAGCTCTAGATGGTACGGTAATCAAACATTTTGATCCAGTAGTTGAACGTGATTTAAATATTGATCCATCTGTTATCAGTCTTGTTCAAGAAGGTCTACATGAAGTTAGTACTGTCGGTACAGCAGCTGCCATGTTTAAAGACTTCCCTGTACCAATTGCTGGTAAAACAGGTACTGCCGAAAACTCTCATGGTCGTGATCATGGTTGGTTTGTAGCCTACGGTCCATTTGATAATCCTAATATTGCTGTAGCTGTTATCGTAGAAAATGCAGGTTATGGTGCTACTTCTGCCGTACCTATTGGATATAAAATTCTAAGTGCTGCTTTTGGTTTAGATAAGCCAAAAACTCCAGAAAATCAACCAGCTCCTGCACAATAATAATAATAAAATGAAGTGATTATATGAATGAATTAATAACGTTTAAAGGTTCTAATGATGGCTTAATTTTAGTCATAACAAAAAAAGCTAATTTCAATCAAATTAAAGAAGCATTAAGTAAAAAATTAGCTTCTTGTTCCAATTTTTTTGAAGCTAATACTACTATATTGCTCAAAGATGATAAATTCTCTCAAGAAGAGCAAAATATATTAGCTGATATCTTAAAACAATATCAATTAAATTTAAAAATTGTAACTGTTGACAAGACAGCTACAAACCAACATTGTTCAGCACAAAATCCGCCATTAATCATCAAACGCACTGTACGTGGAGGCGAAGAAATTTTTTCTAAAGGCTCTATCGTCATTGAAGGAAATGTCAATCCTGGTGCTAAAATCATAGCTGGTGGAAATATTGATATTCATGGTCATTGTCGTGGCATTGTCTATGCTGGAGCCTATGGCGATATTAATTCTTATATAATTGCTGATAAATTATCGCCACTGCAAATACGTATAGCACATTTAATTGCTAGAGCACCAGATAATAGTGAAAATATTACTGATAATAAAAAATCATCAACTCCTGAAAAAGCTATTATCTGTGATAATACCATTATCCTAGAGCCATTCAATCGAGAAAATTAATTTGCACAAAGTAAAAGTATATAATTGTAAAGAGAGGTGCTTTTCTGTTTGTCTTGTAGTGCAAAAAGGCAACAGTAATCTTATATGACCCAAACTAATACAAATTGTAAAATCATTGTTATTACTTCTGGTAAAGGTGGTGTAGGCAAAACTACTACTACAGCCAATATAGGTGCTGGTCTTGCCATGAAAGGATATAAAGTCGCACTTATTGATACAGATACAGGGCTTCGCAATCTTGACTTATTATTAGGTTTAGAAAATCGCATTATGTATGATTTAGTAGATGTAACATCTGGTAAAATTCCTTACAAAAAAGCCCTTGTTCGCCATAAAAAATATGAGACATTATTCTTATTGCCTACATCTCAGACAAAAGATAAACTCGCCGTATCTCCTGAACAAGTTGTCGCTTTATGTTCAGAAATGAGTGCAGATTTTGATTTCATCTTGATTGACTGCCCTGCTGGTATTGAACAAGGTTTCAAAACAGCTGTAGCCGCTGCTGATATCGCTTTAGTTGTTACTATGCCTGAAATCTCTGCTGTTCGTGATGCCGATAAAATTATTGGTGAATTGAACCGCGCTGATAAAGAAAATATCTTATTAATCGTCAACAGAATTCGTCCTGATATGGTAGCTAAAGGTGAAATGCTAGACCTTGATGATATCAACGATATCTTAGCTATAAAATGTATCGGTCAAATTCCAGATGATGAAATGGTCGTATCTTCTACTAACCGTGGTGAACCTGTAATTGCTAATACAAAATCTCAAGCTGGTATAGCTTATCAAAATATCACTAGACGTCTTTGTGGTGAAGATGTTCCATTTATGACTTTCCGTACTAAAGAGTCTTTCTTTGATAGATTAAAAAAATTATTTTAATTAAGGAGAGCATAATATTATGTTTGAGGTTGTAATGAAATTATTAAATAGAAATCAAAAAACATCTAAAGAAATTGCTAAAGATAGATTAAAAGTCGTATTAATTCATGACCGTGCTAATATTTCTCCTGAAGTTATGCAAGCTTTAAAAAACGATATAATTGAGGTAATTTCTCATTACATGGATATAAATAAAAATGAAATGGAAATTTCTTTGGAAAATGATGATAATTCTGTTGCATTATTAGCTAATATCCCTGTAAATCGCATTAAAAATCAAGCTAAAAGATAGATAAATTATAGGCAAGCATTTATTTTTAATAAGTGCTTGTCCTTTTATTTTTTACTCAATATTTATCATCTATTTATTAGATTAGTATTTATTGCTTTGCTTTACACTTCATCTAAAAAAATGGTACAATATAACATAATGATTATCAAATTATCCCATATTAATGAGGTTTATATTAATGAACAAATTCCATAAAAGACTTTGTGTCTTAATTTTTTTCGTATCTGTGATTTCTGCTGGAGTCATTTATTTCACAGTGGATATTAATACTTTATCTAGTTTGACACAGTTCAATCCTCTAGCAATAATCGCAGCTTTGATTTCCATTAGCTTTGGTTTATTTTTAGATGGTTTAAGACTTGTCCAGTTAGTTAATATCTCCAACGAAAAAATCTCATTTTCACAAGCATTACATGTAGTATTTGGCAATTATTTCTTAGCACTGCTAACACCTGGTTTCAGCGGTGGTGCAATTGCTCAAGTACTCTTTTTACGTCATGCTGAAATACCTGTCGGAAAAGCCACTATAATTGTCATTGTCCGCACAATTTTATCCATCATGTTTTTAATCATGTGCATGCCGTTTATCTTCATGCATGATGCAGGTATAATCCCATGGATTTCTGATGAAACTTTAATGATTATCTCTAGTTTGGCTTTTTTAGTTATTTTGATGTTGATTTGGTGTTTCAAGCATAATTACTTAGATTATCTAGTAATTAAATTTGTTCGTCGACTTTCTTACAAAAAAGCAAAAGCATTTCTTTCTTTTTATCGAGATAATAAATTAGCTATAAAACTTTTATTAGCTTCTCCTTTAAAAATGCTTAAAGTCTATATTACGTCGGGCTTAAGTTTACTTTTTATCTATGCTATCGTACCAATTTTAATGTTTAGTTTAACTGATGATTTTGATGGTGTCTTAGCCATGGGACGTATGATAATTTTAAACATCTTACTTTACTTTTCTCCAACGCCAGGAGGTTCTGGTATCGCCGAAGGTGGTTTTATATTATTGTTTAACTCTATGTTACCAGAAGGTACTGTCGGTATTGTAGCTGTTACATGGCGCTTAATCGCTGAATATATACCTTTCCTCATTGGTTTTTACTATACAATTAAAGTCTTTGGTCGAGATTTTTTAAATAAACCACTTATAAAATAATCTTTTAAAATTTTATCTATGGAGGCAAATTTTATTTAATGGAAGACTTTAATGAACGCATAGTTTCTGGTGGCGAGATGGATATTGATAATTGGCAGTATTCTCTACGCCCTAAGAAATTACAAGAATATATAGGACAAGATAAAGTCAAAGATAATTTATCTATTTTCATTCAAGCAGCTTTAAATCGCAATGAAGCTCTTGACCATGTACTTTTATACGGACCTCCTGGACTCGGTAAAACTACACTTGCCAATATTATCGCTAATGAAATGGGAGTAAACTTCCGTGTAACTTCTGGGCCAGCTATTGAGCGCTCTGGCGATTTAGCAGCACTACTTACGAACCTCACCGAAAAAGACGTATTATTTATTGATGAAATTCACCGTCTTTCTCATAGCGTAGAAGAAGTTTTATATTCCGCTATGGAAGATTTTGCCTTGGATATCATCATCGGTAAAGGGCCAAGCGCTCGCTCTATTCGTCTTGATATTGCGCCATTTACACTCATTGGAGCGACTACTAAAGCTGGTGCCTTAGCCTCTCCACTACGTGATCGCTTTGGTGTTATTTCTCGCCTAGAATATTACACACCTGAATCATTAGTTTTTATTATCAAGCGCTCCGCTGAAATCTTAAATATACCTATCGAAGATAGAGGAGCTTTGGAAATCGCACGTCGCTCTCGTGGAACACCTCGAGTAGCTAATCGCCTTTTAAAACGAGTTCGTGATTTCGCTCAAATAAAAGGCGACGGTATTATCACTGATGAAATCGCAGATACGGCTCTAGCTATGCTTGAAATTGACAAGATGGGGCTTGACCATATTGATCGCAATATTTTACTCACTATGATTAATAAATTTGGCGGTGGCCCTGTCGGTCTTGAAACATTAGCTGCAGCAGTAAGCGAAGAAACAGATACTATCGGTGATGTTTATGAGCCTTATTTACTTCAATTAGGCTTTATCAATCGCACTCCTAGAGGGCGAGTTGTTACCAAGCTTGGTTATGAACATCTTGGTTTGACAAAAACGGAATAATTTATATTTATTTAGGGAGTTTATAAATGAATATATTACTTCATATGTGTTGTGGTCCATGCGCTTGTTATCCAGTGCCAAAACTTCGTTCAGAAGGTCATGATATTACAGGATATTTTTTCAATCCTAATATTCACCCTTATAAAGAATTTAAGCACCGTTTAACAACTGCACAAGAATATGCACAAAAAGTTGATTTAAAACTTATCGTAGATACAAATTATCAATTACGAGATTTTTTACAACGTGCTTTAACTATCGAAAAAAATACAGATGGTCTTAATTTAGATAATCGACGCTGCCGTATGTGTTATGCTTGGCGACTTCATCAAACAGCAATTTATGCTAAAGAAAATAATTTTGATGCATTCTCATCAACTTTATTTGTCAGTCCTTATCAAAACCATGAAATGATGAAAGATGTCGCTCAAAAAATTTCTCAAGCGGTAGGTATTCCTTTCTTCTATGAAGATTTTCGACCAGGATTTGCTGAAGGAACACAAACAAGCATTGATTTAGAATTATATCGTCAGCCTTATTGTGGTTGTATCTTCAGTGAAGAAGAACGTTATTCCAATTCTTTCAAGAAAAAACGCAAAAAAAAATTAAAAGCTCTCTTTAATGAGCAAAATAATAAATGATGTGATGGGGTTTTTATGATATCTATTACTACTGCAACAGCTGATGATTTAATAACTCTTGCAGATATTGAGCAAATATGTTTTTCATCCCAAGAAAGTGCTAGTTTAAATACTTTAAAATCTAGATTTGATGTATTTCCTAATCATTTCTTAGTAGCCAAAATTCATAAACATGATGATAATGAAATTATAGGTTTTGTCAATGGTATGGTAACTGATGAAGAAACTATTACTGATGAAATGTATACAAATGCTAAACTTCATCAACCTCAAGGAAAGTATCAAACAATCTTTGGTATTGATGTATTGCCATCTTATCAACATTTAGGCATTGCAACTAAATTAATGAAAAATCTTATTGAAAAGGCTCAAAAAGAAAAACGCACTGGAATTATTTTATGCTGTAAACATCAACTTATTCCATTTTATGAACAATTTGGATTTCAAAATTTAGGTATTTCTAAATCTACACATGGTGGCGTTGTCTGGTATGACATGCTCCTAAATATATAAAAAATCCTCTATAGTTAGTGATGAATAATTCATTTAACTATAGAGGATTTTTTTATACTGCTTTATTTACTTTTAACATTTTCTCCTTTGGTGATTTTTTTATTCCCGCAAAAAAGAAACCTATACTCAATACAGTGAATAAAATGCCACCTAAAACTACATTATTTATACCAAATTCATCAATGAAAATACCACATACAAAAGCTGCTATACAAGTACCTACATTTGTAGCTACTAAAAATAAAGCATTAGCAAAATCAGGCACATTAGATGCCACTCTTGTTATCCAATACTGATTAATATTAGCAGCACAACCCACGAGTATTCCCCAGATTAAAACTATACCCATGATTACAAAACCCATATTGCCTAAAAATAGCATTACTAAAAATAATACTGTTAACAAAAATGGATATATCCCTACAAATGAAAGTGGTCTTTGGCTTAATAATCTACCAGCAATAACATTGCCTAAAATATTCGCTAAACCGAAAATCAAAAGTGTAATGCTCACAAATTCTGTGGATAATAGCGATACTCTTTCTAAATAATCGGCTAAATAACTATATACACCAAAATTTGCACCATTTAATAAAATTACAGCTATCAAAGCCCACCATAAATTAATATCTTTTAAAATTTTGAGCTGAGAGCCATAAGACATTTTTTCTTTGACTGGCATAGATGGTACATATATTATTGTCAATGCTAAAGCGATTAAATTCACCAAAGCAAAAGCAAGCATAGCTATTTCTAAAGAAAATAAATTTGCAATATAACTCATAACTGGTACACCAAGCACCATACCAGCTGAAACACCAACCATTACTTTTGCTACTGCCTTAGGTGCTTCTTTTTCTGATACAGATGAAGAAGCTATAGCAAAAGATAATGAAACATATACAGGGTGTAAAAATGCAGGCACTACTCTTGCCACTAATACAAGCCAAAAACTTCCTGCAAAAGCAGATATCACATTACAAACAAAAAAAGTTCCCAAAGATATTATCATAATCGTTTTGCGATTATATTTAGATAATAATAAAGGTAATATCGGACCAGACACAGCTACTGCTAAAGCAAATAAGCTAACTAATAAACCAGCCACAGATATTTCTATATTATAAGTACTTGCAACTATTGGCAATATACCAATGACACCCATCTCCGTATTTAAGATACTAAATACGCCTATAGTCAAAATAAATACGATTAAATTATTCTTAGTCATAATTTCGCTCCTAAATACATCTTGAAAATATCAATAAACTATTTTATTTATTCAAAGCTTTATTTAAAACTTTTACATATTCATTGACTACATCTTTTGCATATTGTGTATCAGGTGCAATCACTTCAAAAGCATGATACGCTCCTGGATAAACATGTAATTCTGCTGGCACACCTGCTTGAGCTAATCTTGCCATATAATTTATAGTATCATCTCTAAATGGGTCTAAATTACCTACACAAGAATATGCTGGTGGCAAACCTGTCAAATCTTTTGCTCTAGCTGGAGCCATATAATAAGACACTTCATCTGTTCCTGCTAAATCACCAATATAAGCATGCCATGCGTATTTATTAGCTACATTATTCCAAACTCGCAAATCTATATTTTCTTGACTTGCTGGCGTCTGAAATCTATCGTCAATCATTGGATAAAGAGGCATTTGAAAAGCTAATTTATATTCGCCTTTATCTCTAGCCATTAAAGCAGTAGCTGCACATAATCCGCCACCTGCACTAGCACCAGCTACAGCAATTCTCTCCTTATCTACACCTAATTTATCTGCATTTTTAAATAAATAACCTAAAGCTGTATAACAGTCATTTAAACTAGCTGGATATTTATTTTCAGGCGCTAATCTATAATCTACAGCTACAACTACTGCACCTACTTCTTTAGCAAAGCGAATACTTTGCATCTCATCTTGTTCAGGCACACCAAATAAATATCCACCACCATGTATCCACAAAATACCAGCTAAATTATCTTGTTTATTCACTGGCTTATAAATGCGCAAACGTAAATCCTTATCACTATCAGGATTTTCTACATATACATCATATACATTTACATTTTCATCTTTCGGCAAATCCTTAGAACCAACTAAATTATTGAATAAATCCTTATATCCTTGCACACCAGTTTTAGCAAAATCCATCTCTCTACTTTGTTTTAATGCTGGTAATAATTCTTTATCTGTTCTTGCTTCTGTATCTGATATATCTTTTGCCAATGCACTAACAGACATCATCAAAATTAAATAACATCATAATATTATTTTCATACATAATTTCATCTTTTATCGCTCCCTTTTATTTATATTATTTTTGATTAAAAATTACTTCCAATTTCACTTACCAATAAAAAAGAGAAGTAACTCTACTTCTCTTTCTCACTAACAAATACTACGTTAAATACTTAATTACTTTAAAATTCTTTTAAGTAAATTTTTTATTTCTTATAAATTATCTTTAAAGAACTCTGTTAATTTTGCAAATGGAATTACATCTGTTCTATCATATAAATCCACATGACCTGCATTCGGCACAATATATAATTCTTTTGGCTCTGCTGCTAATTTATAAGCATCTTCACTAAATTCTTTAGAATGAGCATCTTCGCCAGCGATAAATAACAATGGTCTTGGAGAAATTGTTTCGATATCATTAAATGGATAGAAATTCATGAATTTCACATTACTTGTAAGTGTTGGGTGTGTTGTTGTATTTGCACTATATCCTCTTGTAGTACGATAAAAAATCATAAAATTCTTTTTCAATATCAGAAGGATTTTCACTCAATTTATCAGCTGTACCACTTGTATATTTGCGTTCTTGTCCTAAAAATTCACTATAACGCTGATTAGACGCTTCTTTGATGATTTCTTTTCTCTGGTCTACGCTTTGGCTATGACCTAAAGCACTTCTAGTAGCTGTACCCATATCATACATACTAACTGTAGCTATAGCTTTTAAACGAGAATCAATTTTTGCTTCGCTGATAGCAAAACTACCACTACCACAAATGCCAATAACACCAATTCTATCTTTATCCACAAAATCACGTGTACCTAAATAATCAACTGCTGCACTGAAGTCTTCTGCATAAATATCAGGAGATACGCTATTTCTTGGTAGACCTTCACATTCTCCCCAGAAAGATAAATCCATAGCTAAAGTTACAAAACCTTGTTCTGCCATTTTTGTAGCATATAAATTTGCCGATTGTTCTTTTACAGCTCCCATAGGGTGCCCTACAATAATAGCTGGAGCTTTTTCATTTTGCGCTAAATTTTTAGGTACGAACAAATTGCCCACAACTGTCATATTATATTGATTTTTAAATTCAACTTTTTGCATATTTACTTTATCACTTTGATAAAAATTATCTGCACCTCTTGACATATCTGGTTTATAATTCTTATCGAAGGCACTTTTTGGTGCTTGCAAATTATCACTTGCTGATACCATATTCATATTTATGCAACCCATTGTCCCTAGTGCCAAACACATAGTAATTGCTCTAACTATTTTTAAATTTTTCTTAAAGTTCATCACTAACCCACCTTTATATTTACTCTCTTTTTTAGATTAATAAATAATTTTTTCTTTGCTTTCATTATAATTTACCATTTCTACTATATCAAATACTTATATTTAATAATCAACTATACTTTTTAAGCATAATAAAATATAATATAATTCATCTATATTTTTTAATACTAAAATCTGGAGGTTTTTATGGATATACGTGTTTTAAAATATTTCGTAACAGTAGTTGAAGAAGAAAATATTTTAAAAGCTTCTCAAGTTTTGCATATAACACAGCCCACTTTATCTCGCCAATTAATGGATTTAGAAAAAGAACTAAATTGTAAATTATTTATCCGCTCCAATCGCAAAATTACTTTGACTTCTGAAGGTCTATTTTTATATAACAAAGCCAAAGAAATAATTTTATTACAAGCAAAAACGATTAATGCTCTAAAAAATTCTCATGAAATCATCAGTGGCGATATATATATCGGCTGTGCAGAAACAAATGCCTTTAAATTTTTAGCTAAAACCATGACTAAAATAAAAAAAACACATAAAGATATACATTATCATATTTTTAGTGGCAATGCTGATACTGTAATCGAGCAACTAGATAAAGGTATCTTAGATTTTGGCTTATTGATTGATGCCCATGATAAACAAAAATATAATTTTATCACCTTACCTGTAAAAGACATTTGGGGACTATTAATGTTAAAAAATTCTCCACTTGCTGATAAAGAATATATAACATCTTCAGATATTTTGAATATTCCCTTAATATGTTCAGGTCAAACAATGGTCAGCAATAAAATAGCAGGCTGGCTCAATCAAAAATTCACTCAATTAAATATAGTTGCTAACTATAACTTAATCTATAACGCCTCTATCATGGTTCAAGAAAATCTAGGCTCAGCCCTTTGTCTTGCTAATCTAGTGAACACAAACGGCACTAATTTATGCTTCAAACCACTATATCCACCACTTGAAGCACAAATAGATTTAGTCTGGAAAAAACATCAAATACTCACTAAACCAGCTCAATTATTTTTACAAAATCTTCAAGAATATCTACTTCACAATAAATAATACGTTACTTTTTCCGCATTTTAAAATTTTAATGATAATGTCAGTTATTGAAAATCTTTAATAACACCAAACATTTCCCGCATTTTAGCATCTTTTTACGGTAGCTATCAGCAAAGTAAAAAGTGCGTGAGCGGGTGATTTCTTTGGTTCGTTTCTTTATCACTAAAGAAATAAACAAACCCCCTATTTTATACATACTTTTCTTTCATGAGCAAGAAAAGTAACAAAAGAACTCTACCTCCCGATACCAATTTTTCTTTGTCAATTATAAAACCATGACTATAACGCTCTAAACTCGCTTCGCTCAAACAGTAGAGCTAAATTCATAGTCATGGTTTTATTCTTGCCAATAGCCTACGGCTACCGCAAAATTCGCTAACGTGAGGGACATTTGGTTATTATTACGTTATTTTTCCGCATTATAAAATTTAGCGGTAATCATAAGATTATTGAAAAATATTATTATTGAATACGTCTTTTGCTTAACTGTCTGAGCGTAGCGAGTTTTAAGTATTATATACAATGATAATTTTTTTCAAAGCTAAAATTTTATCTGCAGTGGCTTTCTTTTGGTTCATTTTCTTTACCACTAAAGAAAATGAACACTCTTTTATGTATTTTGAAATACAACTTTAGATATAGTATAATAAAAGACAAAAAGACTATTCCCTGATGATTAGGAGTAGTCTTTCTTTATATATTTATTACATAAAATAAAAAAATAAACTAGAAAGGTATTATTATTATGTACCCACAAAGTGAAAATGAATTAGAAAAAGAGCTTATCCAACAATTATCTAGCCAATATAAAAAAGTTAAAAGCAGTAATGCTGATGACTTATTTATTAATTTTCGCAAACAAATAAATAAACTTAATCAAGAAACACTCAATGGCAAAGATTTATCAGATAAAGAATTTGATCGTTTATTGACTAAAATTGGTGGTAAAAGTATCCATCAATCAGCTAAATTTTTACATGATAAATTCACTATAGAACGTGATGATAGTAGTCAAATTTATTTTAAATTATTAGATACAGAAAATTTTAGCAATAATACTTTCCAAATTACTCATCAAATAAAAGTGCATAATGCAACTACAAAAAATGATGCTCGCTATGATGTAACACTTCTTATCAATGGTTTGCCACTTGTACAAATTGAACTAAAAAAACGTGGTCAAGATATCAAAAAAGCCTTTAATCAAATTAATCGCTACAAAATACATTCTTATTGCAATCTCTTTCGCTTCATTCAGATTTTTGTCATCTCCAATGGTGTCGATACTAAATATTATGCCAACAGCGATTACAATCCTCTATATAGTCTTACTTTCTTTTGGACTGATGAACACAATAAACGCATAACTAAATTAGCTGATTTTGCACAAAGCTTTTTAAATCCTAATCATCTATTAGACATGATTTATAATTATATGATTATCAATGATACAGATAAAAACTTAATGATTATGCGACCATATCAAGTATATGCTACACAAAAATTAATTCAACAAGCACTCAATACTAATGAAGGTGGCTATATCTGGCATACTACAGGCTCAGGAAAAACACTCACTTCTTTTAAATGTGGGCAATTATTAGCTAAACAACCATCTATCAAAAAAATATTATTCGTAGTCGACCGCTCTGACCTTGACCGCCAGACTACACAGGAATTCAATAAATTTGAAGCTAACTCTATAGACGCTACTGATAATACAGCCATACTAGCTAAACAAATAAAAGATGAACATACAAATTTCATCGTTACTACTATTCAAAAATTAGCCAAAGCCACTACTACGCCAAGATATAACGATTATTTCGCCAAATACGCTCAAGAAAAAGTAATCATCATCTTTGATGAATGTCATCGCTCTACATTTGGCAAACAGCTAACTAATATCAAAAAAGCATTTACTAAAGCTCAAATCTTCGGTTTTACTGGTACACCACGTTTTATAGAAAATAAATCACAAGACAACCGCACCACAGCAGATATCTTCGGCAAATGTCTACACACTTATTTAATCAAAGATGCTATCTTCGACCATAATGTGTTGGGCTTCAATGTAGAATATATCAAAACATTTGAAGGAAAATATGATCCATTTGATGATACAAAAGTAGAAAATATCGACAAAGAAGAAGTTTTCTCTGAACCAAAAAGACTACAACTCATTGCCCAACATATCATAGATAATCACGATAGAAAAACAAATAACCGCAGATATAACGCTTTATTCGCTGTAGCTAATATAAAAACATTGATAGCTTATTACAATATTTTTAAAGAATTAAATACAGATTTAAGAATATCTGCTATCTTCACTTACGAAGAAAATGAAGACCTAGAATTTAAACAAGAACATTCTAAAGATAGCCTTGAAAAAATCATCACTGACTATAATAAAATGTATAATACAAATTACCATGTAACTACATTCCCTGCTTTTGCTAGTGATTTAATGAAAAAAATCAAAACAGCTCAAATAGATATTGTAATTGTAGTCGGTATGATGTTAACTGGTTTTGATGCCAAAGTATTGAATACTTTATATGTAGATAAAAATTTAGAATATCACAATCTACTACAAGCTTATTCTCGTACCAATCGCGTAGAACATACTACAAAACCATTTGGCAATATCGTTTGCTATCGCAATTTAAAGACAAAAACTGATGACGCTATCCGCTTATTCTCTCAAACTAGCAATATTGATGATGTTTTAGTAAAAGACTTTGATTATTATTTAAATCAATTCCGTGAAAAAATAAAAACATTATTATCCGTTGCTTCAAAACCTGAATATGTAGATGATTTAATCACCGAAAAAGAACAAAAAGAATTCGTTTTAGCCTTCCGTGATTTAATCAAAACAAAAAATGTTTTAAATAACTTCACTGAATTTGACTTTGATAAACAAATTCAAGATATCAACATACAAGATTTTGAAGACTACAAATCAAAATATTTCTTAATCCATGAAAATCTAAAATACTCTTATGATAAAACAAAGACTTCTATTTTAGATGACATAGATTTCTGTATTGAACTTGTAGCCACAGACAATATTAATCTTGATTATATTATGAACCTTATCCATAATATAGAACGACATGACAAAACCAAACAACAGACAGAAGTACAACAAATAAAAACAGAATTAAATCGCAGTGGCAATCAAAAATTACGTTATAAAATAGATTTAATTGAAAAATTCTTAGATGAAGTCATTCCAAATTTAAATCCAGACAGTTCTATTGATGATGCCTTCAAAAATTTTGAAGATGAACAACAAGAAATCAAAAACTTCGCTACAGAATACGACCTAGAACCAGCTTTCATAGCTGAACAAATTCAAGAATACAATTATAGCGGACTCACCAATAGAATGGATATAGCTAGTAAAATTAATAAAGGATATTCACAGAAAAAAACTATAACTAATAAAGCTATAGACTTCATCAAAGAACACGTAGCAAAATATTTTTAATCTATAATTTTATTTTCAAAACTAAAATTTTATCTGCAATGGCTTTCTTTGGTTCGTTTCTCTATCATTAAAGAAATGAACAAACACCCTATTTTATATTTACTTTTCTTTCATGAACAAGAAAAGTAACAAAAGAACTTTACCTTTCATTACCAATTCTTTCTTAAAAAGAACAAAACCATGATTTTAAAGCTTTTAACACATTACAAATAATGGTGCTAAATTCATAATCATAGTTTTATTCTTACTAACAGCTTATAGCTACTGACAAAATTACTAACATAAAAAATATTTTACTATTATTTTTCATAATTTATTACTTTACTGTAAATTTATTTTAATTTTCTTTGTAAATATATCATATCTATTAATTGAATGCCATCTTCATATATTGGTTGTTCATAATTATCTATAAAAAAATTTTTTATGTAATGTGAACGAATAAATCCACATTGCTCATAAAAAGGAATAGTTAATGTACTATCTCCTGTTCCAACTTGTAATATAGAATATTTTTCTTTATAATTTTTGATAATAAAATCTATCATTACTTTACCATAACCTTTTCTTTGATATTCAGGTTTTACAGCTAGATTTTTTATTTCCAATACACCATTTTGTTCATCTGTTATAATACATTCTGCTTTTATTATTCCTTCATCATCTAATACATACATTATGCCTCTATCAATATATTTATCAATCATATTTTCTTGTTCATCTGCCAACAATAATAATGAAAGAAATTGTTTTTTGTTATCTTTAACTTCTTTTATTTCCATAAGAACTCCGATACTATAAATTTTTACTTTATTATATTAAGACAAAATGACCTTTAACAGTTGACATAAATAACTATTAAAGGTCATTTTTATATTTAAATTTACATTATAATTTTAACTGTGTTTTAATACGTTCTACAGCTTTTAATGTATTTTCACGGCTACCAAATGCAGTAAGACGGAAATAATTTTCGCCAGATGGACCAAAACCAGAACCTGGAGTACCTACGATATTTGCTTCATGAAGAAGTTTATCGAAGAAATCCCAAGAAGTCATGCCTGCTGGAACTTTGAGCCATACATATGGGGAGTTTACACCACCGAAAACAGTAAGACCAAGGCTTGCTAAACCTTCACGGATAATTTTTGCATTTTCCATGTAGTAGCCAACCATTTCTTTTACTTGTTTTTGTCCTTCTTCAGTAAGTACAGCTTCTGCACCACGCTGAATAATATAAGGTGTACCATTGAATTTAGTTGTATGACGGCGATTCCAAAGAGGATTTAAAGCTTGTTCTTTACCATCTTTTGTATAACCTTTAACAGCTTTTGGTAATACAATATAACCGCAACGAGTACCAGTGAAACCTGCTGTTTTGGAGAAGGAACGGAATTCAATAGCTACTTCTTTTGCGCCTTCAATTTCATAAATTGTATGAGGTACATCTTCTTCTGTAATATAGTAAGAATATGCTGCATCATATAAAATGATAGATTTATTTTCTTTAGCATATTTAACCCATTTAGCTAATTCATCACGGGATAAAGTAGTACCAGTTGGGTTATTAGGGCTACATAAATAAATCATGTCTACATGCTGTTTTGGAAGTTCTGGAGTGAAGTTATTTTCAGCAGTACATGGCATATATACTACACCTTCAAAAGTTCCATCTTCTTTTACAAGACCTGTACGACCAGCCATGATATTTGTATCGAGATATACAGGATATACAGGGTCAGTAATAGCAATAGTATTATCTACGCCAAAAATTTCTTGGATATTACCGCAGTCAGATTTTGCACCATCGCTGACAAAAATTTCATCAGTTTCGATATCTACACCACGAGATTTATAAATTACATCACGAATTTTTTCACGTAAAAAAGCATAACCTTGTTCAGGGCCATAACCGCGGAAAGTTTCTTTATTAGCCATTTCATCAACAGCTTTATGCATAGCTTCGATACTAACTTGTGGTAATGGTAATGTAACGTCACCGATACCTAAGCTAATAACTTCAGCTTTTGGATTTTCAGCTTTGAATTTCTGCACACGATGTGCAATTTCAGCAAAAAGGTAACTACCTTGTAATTTTAGATAATTTTCATTAACTAATGCCATTTATAATCCTCCTAAATACTTTTATTTATCTCTAAATAAAATTCATTCTTATTTATTATACAGTATTTGACATATTTAAACAATGTATACTTGTTTAGTCAGTTTCATACAAATTTAAACAAACAAAAAAGCTGTCTCTAATCTGAAATTAGAAACAGCTTTTATTTTTTATATTAGAGATTGCTTTTTGCAACTTCAACAAGTTTAGCAAATGCAGCTGCATCGTTGATAGCAACGTCAGCTAACATTTTACGGTTAACCTGAACACCTGCTTTTGTTAAACCGCAGATGAAACGGCTGTAGGACATACCGTTTGCACGAGTAGCAGCATTGATACGAGCGATCCAAAGTTTACGGAATTCACCTTTTTTCGCACGACGGTCTCTACGTGCATAGTAAAGAGCTTTCATAACGAGTTCGTTAGCTTTTTTGAACTGTTTGCTTCTAGCTCCTCTATAACCTTTAGCTAATTTTAAGATTTTTTTATGACGTGCATGAGCGGTTACGCCACTTTTTACTCTTGGCATTATTTACCCTCCTAAATTTCAACAATAAATGATTAATTAAGCGTATGGAAGCATTTTGCTTACACGTTTATGATCAGCAGCAGTGATGATAGCTGCTTTACGTAAATTACGTTTACGTTTTGGTGATTTCTTTTCTAAAATGTGGCTTTTGAAAGCTTTATTACGTTTGAATTCACCAGAACCAGTAGCTGTAAAACGTTTAGCTGCAGCTCTGCGAGTTTTAATTTTTGGCATTAGTGTTTCCTCCTTTAGTTTGCACTTTAGGTGCTAAAATCATAATCATATTTTTACCTTCAAGTTTAGGTTCGCGTTCAACAGTAACAGCTTCTTGCATTGCTTCAGCGACCTTTAATAAAAGCTCTTTACCCATTTCTGGATGAGAAAGCTCACGGCCACGGAACATGATTGTAGCTTTTACTTTATTGCCTTCAGCAATAAAACGCATAGCATTTTTAACTTTGAAGTTAAAATCGTGTGTTTCAATACCAGGACGAAGTTTTACTTCTTTTACACTGATAACCTTCTGTTTTTTCTTCGCTTCTTTTTCACGTTTTTGTTGTTCATAGCGATATTTTCCGAAATCCATGATTCGGCAAACAGGTGGTTTTGCTTTTGGAGCAACTTCTACTAAGTCTAAATGAGCTTCTTCTGCTTTACGAAGAGCATCTCTTGTAGACATAATACCAAGCTGTTCTCCCTGAGCATCTGTCACACGAACTTCTCTAGCGCGGATTTCGCCATTAATTCTTAAAGTTTCTTTACTAATAGAAAACACCTCATTATTTATATATTATTTTTATTATATACACAAAAAAGAGGATGACGCACGTCACCCTCTGATATTACAAATTAAAATATACGTTAAACGTTTTTGTTTTAATTAGTAACCCTAGTGACTAGCACGCCATAAGGTGAGAAGTGGTGACTTCTTCTTGTGGAATACGTTGCATCTCAAATACAACGTAACTTAATATATCACAAACTATATCCACTGTCAATAAGTTTTTTTATAAATACAACTCTTGTTTCTATTAATCAACATTTTATTTAACAGTAAATCAAGTTTTTCAAAATTCAAATACAACTATTGTTTCTATTAATCAATTAGCCATAAAATAGCTTGCCATAATTGGAATATTCAAATACAACTATTGTTTCTATTAATCTATTAATGGCTCTTTAAATGCGAATGCAAGATACGAATTCAAATACAACTATTGTTTCTATTAATCAACATTAAAAAATAACCTCCATCTTTTAAAACTCTAATTCAAATACAACTATTGTTTCTATTAATCTTTTTTTCGCTGCCTAAATTCGGATCCGATTTTTTTAATTCAAATACAACTATTGTTTCTATTAATCCGTACATTTTATCCACTGCTGGAAAAGATAAACGAATTCAAATACAACTATTGTTTCTATTAATCGGAACTAGAATTTTGGAAATGTGCGGAAGATATGGAAATTCAAATACAACTATTGTTTCTATTAATCTTTTTGCTAGAGTTTTTTAACGTACCACTTAAAAAAGATTCAAATACAACTATTGTTTCTATTAATCTGGAACTTAAACAGAAAGTAAAAGAAATGTCTAAATTCAAATACAACTATTGTTTCTATTAATCATATGGCGGTTATATTGCTAAACCACTAAATCAGCTATTCAAATACAACTATTGTTTCTATTAATCTTTTTTACTCACCTCTTATCAAGCTGTAGCTGTACATTATTCAAATACAACTATTGTTTCTATTAATCATACTGTTTAAAGTAGTTGCTGTATTTTTTACAACATTCAAATACAACTATTGTTTCTATTAATCTATATCAAGTTCACGAGCCAATAATTTCAACTGTCTATTCAAATACAACTATTGTTTCTATTAATCTTTTATAACAAGTTTTGTCAAGCTTATTCCTTCATCATTCAAATACAACTATTGTTTCTATTAATCATCTTCATTAGCTCTCCACGTTATTTTACCCGTAGCATTCAAATACAACTATTGTTTCTATTAATCGATATTCAGACTGTAACATCACTAGAAGAAATTGCATTCAAATACAACTATTGTTTCTATTAATCCCAACAAAAACAGAGGAAGGAGAAAACAAAAACAATTCAAATACAACTATTGTTTCTATTAATCTCGAATACGCCGACCAAAAAAGTAGCGGCGATATGGATTCAAATACAACTATTGTTTCTATTAATCATGCATTATTCGACGACGGGACGGGGGTAATAATATTCAAATACAACTATTGTTTCTATTAATCGCAAGCAAAAAAGGCACTAACAGCCACTGGCAACGATAATTCAAATACAACTATTGTTTCTATTAATCTGTTAGCAATCCGCCACAAGCTATCGCCACTCTGCAATTCAAATACAACTATTGTTTCTATTAATCATCAAAATTGGAGCAAATTTAAGCCAAAAAATGGCAATTCAAATACAACTATTGTTTCTATTAATCACTAGTAAGAATACCTTGTATATATCGCGGAATAACATTCAAATACAACTATTGTTTCTATTAATCCAGTATTGGTATTGACCGCGAAATATATTATTTAATATTCAAATACAACTATTGTTTCTATTAATCCGATAGATTGCATCTTGAAATATTGTTGCGTGGCGTATTCAAATACAACTATTGTTTCTATTAATCCCTATATTTATTAACATTTCTTTTTTTATTATAGCTTCTAAAGCCTTGTTATTCAAGGATATTAAAAAATTTTACCAGCTGATTTTGATTTTTATTAGTTATATAAAAAAATAGCCTATAAAGCTTATATTTCTTAGCTTTATAGGCTATTTAGTAAAAATTCACTTGGTAATTTTTATTTAAGCTTGTAATGCTCCTACAAGTTCATTTACATCTTCAATATTATGTTTTTGCATATATTCAGCGATACCATCTGCAATTACTTTTAATGCTGATGGATCAATGAAGTTATGTGCTCCCACTGCGACTGCTGTTGCACCTGCAAGCAAAAATTCAATAGCATCTTCTGCACTTGCAATACCGCCCATACCAATAATTGGAATGTTTACAGCTTTTGCTACTTGCCATACCATACGAAGTGCTACAGGTTTTACAGCAGGGCCAGAAAGACCACCTGTGATATTGCCAAGTAATGGTTTTCTTGTATTGATATCTATTGCCATACCAGTCAATGTATTAATCATGGAAATAGCATCTGCACCAGCTTCTTCTACTGCTTTTGCCATCTGCACAATATCTGTTACATTTGGGGAAAGTTTTACAATTACAGTTTTTTTAGTATGAGTCTTTACTGCATGAGTTACAGCAGCTGCTGCTTTTGGATCTGTACCAAAAACGATACCGCCTTCTTTTACATTTGGACAAGAAATATTTACTTCTACAGCATCTACGCCATCAATATCTAAACGCCATGCCATTTCAGCATATTCTTCTACAGAACCTGCGGAAATATTTACGATAACAGCAGTATTATATTTTTTAATTTTTGGTAAGATATCATAAATAAAAGCATCTACCCCTGGATTTTCAAGACCGATACAGTTGAGCATACCAGAAGGAGTTTCTGCAATTCTAACGCCTGGATTACCAGCACGAGGTTTTGGTGTAACGCCTTTAGTAACGATTGCACCGATTTCATTTACATCAAGGAAATCTTCATATTCTCTACCAAATCCGAATGTTCCTGAAGCTCCCATTACAGGATTTTTTAATTCAAGATTACCAATCTTTACAGATAAATTCATTAAAATACCTCCTTAGCTTCAAAAACTGGGCCTTCTGTGCAAACTTTACGACGTTTTTTAGTGAGTTTACCTTCAAAAGTACAACCAAGACATACGCCAATACCGCAAGCCATGCGTTTTTCTAATGATACTTGGCAATCAATATCATGTTCATAAGCGAGTTTTGCTACGCCTTCCATCATGATATTTGGACCACAAGTATAAATAGTGTCAATATTATTTTCTTTTAAGATTTCAGGCATTAATTGGATAGTAAAACCTTTAAATCCTACAGAGCCATCATCTGTTGTGATATAGATTTTATCAGCATATTCTTTTAAATATTCTTCCCAGAATACTTCATCTTTATTTTTACCACCGATAAGTAAAATAGGTTTTTGGTCTTTGAGCAAGCGAGATAAATAGATAAGTGGAGCAATACCTACACCACCGCCTACAAGCAATGGACGACCTTCTTTTAATTTGAAGCCATTACCGATAGGGCCTAAAATACTAAATTCTTCGCCTTCTTTTAATCTAGAATATTCAGCTGTGCCTTTACCAACAATACGATAAATTAATGTGATTGTACCTTCGTTTTTATCTACATCTGCAATACTGAATGGACGACGCAAAAAGTTTTCACTATGCAAAGTCTTCACATGAACAAACTGACCAGGTTCAGCAAGATTTGCAATTTCTGGAGCTTGGATAACCATGTGTTTTACATTTTCATTTACTGCTTTGTTGAGCAAAATTGTTCCTGTTACTACAAGCTTTTTCAAAAGAAACCCTCCTACTTTTTACACATTATACTTTATAATCATAATACTATATAACTAATTTTTTCGCAAAATTTCTCAGCTAAAAATAATTTTATTTTCATTAGTCTATTTTAAATTTATTTTACTTTTTCCAATTTAATTTTTCTAAAATTTGCTTTGTATGTGTTGTTATATATACACCTAATAAAATAACTACTGCGCCTAAACATTCTTCCATAGTAATTATTTCATTTAATGTTATTGAAGCTGTAACAATCCCCACAATAGGCATGATATTTAAAAATATAGAAGCTGTACTTGCACCTACATTTTTTACACCAATATTCCAAAATATCATTGCTCCTACACCACCGAGCCATACAATATATGCAAATGAAGCCATAGCTTTCATAGATAAATCTGGTATAAATAAACCACAAGTAAAATGACCATAGATTGCAATAAAAATCGCCCCAAATACTCCTGCCCATGCTGTAACAGATAATACAGACATTTTTTTCATCACACGAATACTGATTAAACAATAAATTGCCCAACTTAATTGAGCTACAAAAAATAATATATCTCCCAAATTAAATGAAATATGTAAAATAATATCTAAATTTCCATTGCTGATTAAATACAATGTTCCTGATATCGAAATTATAATTCCAATCCATTGCAATAAAGCCAATCTTTCACGCAAAAATACAAAAGCTAATAAAGATGTAACAGCTGGCGTCATAGCAGCAATCAAAGTGGCATTAGCTACTGTAGAATATTGTAGCCCTGTAAATTGTGAACCATTATTCAAACTAACGCCTGTTATCCCCATAATTATAAGTGGCAACCAACAACTTTTGGGCGGTATAAAATCTTTTTTATGTGTAATTTTCATCAATAAAAATAAAGTAGCACTAAGTAGTAAATATCGGAAAGATACTAAAGTAGGTGGGTTCATCTCCGCTACAATGAATTTCACCACTACAGGCTGAAAACCCCATAAAATTCCAGCCAAAGACAACAATACATAAGCTTTATTTTTCAAAATAACATCTCCATTTAACTAAAACCTAAGTCATCATTATAACATATCCCTATAACGAGATTAAACATAAAATATATTCTAATACTTGCCACTATGCTATAATAAATTATTATCACTTTTCTTTTATGGACAAAGAAAAGTAACAAAAGAAATCCACCGCAGATAAAATTTTAACTTTGAAAATAATATGTACTATTTATTGCTTAAATTATAAATCTTATCTGTGGAATTTTTAACGTAATTTTTATTATTTTTAGCATTTTAAAAATATGTTATGCTATTTGTTATAGTTTATTTTTTATATAAAGGAAAAATGTATTTTATAATTCTTAGGAGGGATAATTTTTTTATGTATGATTTGGCTTTAAAAAATGGTTTTATTGTTAATGAAAATGAAATCTATCTAGGAAATATTTATATACAAGATGAAAAGATTGTTGAAATTTCTTTAGCGGATAAGCCTGCCACTGAGGTTTATGATGTTTCTGGTAAGTATCTTTTACCTGGCTGTATTGATACGCATTGTCATTTTCGTGACCCTGGAGCTACTGCTAAGGAAGATTTTACAACTGGCACACAAGCTGCTATTGCCGGTGGTGTAACTACTGTATTTGATATGCCCAATACAAATCCTTCTGTTTTAAATGAGCAAGATTTATTACAAAAAGCAAATTATTTTGCTCCTAAAGCTTTTGCTGATTATGGTATTTGGGGTCTTTCTTTAGGTGAAATCAACCTTGGCGATTTACCTAGACTTTGTGAAACTGGTGCTAGTGCTGTAAAATTCTTCTGGGGATATGCTATAAATGCCAAAACAAAAGCTTTAATTTATAATTACAATCCTAAAGATGAAGATATTATCCCACCTCTTGGCGACGGTGAAGTCTATGAAATTTTTGAACAAATGGCAAAAACAGGAAAAATAATCGCCATTCATGCTGAAAATATTGAATTAATTCAAACTTTAACTAAACGTCTTCAACAATCTGGTAAAAAAGATTACGAAGCTTTAATCCAATCTCGACCAGCTCTAGCAGAAGCTTTGACTATCCAAACAGCTAGTCTACTTGCTAAAGCCACTGGTGCTAGACTTCATATTCTTCATTTGACTTCTAAAATGGGAATGGAAGCAGTCGCTCAAGCAAAGGCTAATGGTGTAAATATAACTGCTGAAACTTGCCCACAATATCTATTTTTATCTGCTAAAGATTATGATAGTGTAGGACCAATGATGAAAGTATATCCTGTCATCAAACATGAAGAAGATAGACTTGCACTTTGGCAAGGATTGAAAAATGGCACTATAGATTTTATCGCTTCTGACCATGCACCACATATTATCAGTGAAAAACAAGGTGATCTATTCTCCATTCCTGCTGGCATGTGCGGTGTGGAAACTATGCTTCCATTAATGCTCAATGAAGTAAATAATGGTCATATCACTTTGCCTTTCTTAGTGAAAGTCATGACTAAAAATGTAGCTGATATCTATAATTTACCAAATAAAGGTAATTTAGAAATCGGTAAAGATGCCGATATTGTAGTTGTTGATATGAATAAAGTCGATACTATTGAAAATGAAAAACTTCACAGCAAACAACCGCTAACTGCTTTTGCTGGTAGAAAAATCAAAGGCTGGCCTATCAAAACATTTTTACGCGGTCAATTAGTTGTGGATAATAATAAAATCTGCCAAGATAAAGCTTGCGGTAAATGGATAAAATAATTAAATTTTAAATAAAAAAGCTCTTAATAGCAAAATGAACTGCACCCCAAAAGTTGGACACAAAACAACTTTTGGAGGTGCAGTTTTTTTATGACTAAATACTCAAATGAATTTAAAGTTAAAGCAATTAAAATG